>Ga0255765_1000389_pt1 | contig 58791 bp, 58 predicted proteins | sample 041ome_8_FD_179965 | JGI IMG/M metagenome (GOLD analysis project Ga0255765, IMG submission 179965) | Coastal salt marsh microbial communities from the Groves Creek Marsh, Skidaway Island, Georgia - 041407BS metaG (version 2) | ecosystem: Environmental > Aquatic > Marine > Intertidal zone > Salt...
TAAAAACAATGGCCAAACGAAAACGCTTGCACATTAAAGCTATGGCCGCATAATATTAACAGATGGAGCAGAATACTCTCTTATTATAAAGACTTAAAAACCCAACTTTCCCTGATGACGTACAGTACAATAGTTGCCTGTATAACGTCCCCTTTTGCCGTCATATCAGGCATAATGAAGACAGGAATGTCCGGTCTTTTTCCAGGTAATATTTCAAAGTTGATTTCGCCTTTAGTATTCTTATAGATTTTTTCCGAGATTTGTTTTTGCAGAAGACCAGTATGAAGTGGCATACGTCCGTTTGGTGCATCACCAATCACATTGCCCACTTTAATAACGACCTCAGATTGAGCGAATGAGAGAGAAGAAATTATTAAATTTATGATAAAGACTAGATATATTTTCATCTTTAGAGCCTAAAAGTCATTTTTGAAAATTATTATAAATCAACACATTTTGGACTCATTATGGACTCATTTGTCAGGATAAAGTCAATGAAGATTTTATTCACAAGATATAATGATATGATTATAACAATTTTAAATAAATTTTATTTAAACTTTTTGGAAATTTTTCAAAAAATAAAGGTGCTCAATTTAAACTCTTTTAGAATCATTTTGATTAGTCCTTTTATTAAGAGTTTAGTTGATGCCTCATAAAATAATTTCAGAAGATCTTGGATTATATTTTAGCTTAAGCGGTAATGTTAATTTCCAGGATATTCGTTTCGCCTGTGCCGAAGCGTGGGAACATAAAAACCGAATGAGTAATGTTTATCAAATATGGGATTTTCAAAAAGTTGATAAATTTGATATGGAACATCTTGAAGCCGTAATGGGTGCAAGAATGGATAATGTTGCCTTTGGTGAAATTGGCAATCTGACCAAAATTGCAATCGTCTCCAACAGAATTGATATCATTGGAAAATACCTCGTTTATAAAGGGTGCCTCGATAATGATATCGTGATGGCGGATGTTTTTAATTCTGTTTCTGATGCTAGAGAATGGATTTCAAAAGCGAATTCAAAAAGCTCTAAAACGGCTTAAAATATCGCTTCAGCGAATTTTTGATAACTCTTAATACGGCTTTCTATGTCATGAGTTACAGCAAGGACAGCAAACTCATCGGTTTTCCAATATTTTTTTAATTCGTGCATTTTTTCAGCAACATATGTTTTGTCACCAATAACAAAACTTTGTTTTAATAAGTTATAGAAACGTTCTTCACGGGGGGAGAAATTATTTATGTCATCTTTAATAATTTCTGGATCAAGCCATAGGACATCTTGACCGCGCGTTTGCTGTAATGTTTTTTTATAAAGTTGGGATGATGCAATAAATTCTGCTTCTTCCTGTGTATCAGCACAGTAACCACCAACGGCGATCATAACTTTTGGGTCGTGTTCGTGGCCTGCGCGTTCAAAGGCATTAAGATATTCTTCGACAACATTATATTCTGCCCCCGTTGGCGCAATGAATAGTGCAAAGGATAAATAATACCCAAGCTCGCCCGCTAGTGCCGCACTGCCACCACTGCTACCAAGCATCCAAAGTTCGGGGTTGTATTCTGGATAAGGCGAAGTGATTAAATCTTTAAATGGGTGTTTTTCTTCACTATGACCAGATAGAAACGATTTTAAATCAAGGGCTTGTCGTGAATATAATTCACCAAATGTTGCTTGCCCGGGGTAGGCTAATGCATGACTAGAAAGCGCGCCTCCGCCCGGTGCTCTTCCAATACCAAGGTCAATTCTATTGGGAAAAAGTGTGCTCAGCAACCTGAACTGTTCTGCAACCATATAAGGACTATAATGTGAAAGCATGACGCCGCCACTACCGACGCGAATTTTTTCTGTTATCGATGCAATATGACTTATGAGTGTTGCGGGATTAGGGCCCGCGAAATAAGACGCATTATGATGCTCAGCGAGCCAATAACGCTCATATCGAAACTTTTCACATGATTTGGCCAGCGCCGCAGAAAGCTGGGGCGCTGGCCTATTATCTTTTGATCCGGGTTGAACCGGGCATTGGTCAATAGCGGTTAGTTTAAACATTATTGACTAATACTATATTATTCGTCGCTTGCACCAATAAAATTATATATTAATGCACCGAGTGCAGCACCGACAATTGGTGCAATCCAAAAGAGCCATAATTGTGAAATGGCCCAGTCACCCGCAAATAGAGCGACCGCCGTACTTCTGGCGGGGTTCACGGATGTGTTGGTCACCGGAATAGTAATCAAATGAATTAATGTTAAACATAATCCAATTGCAATTGGCGCCATTCCTGCGGGTGCACGACTATCGGTCGAACCCATAATCACAAGTATGAACATCATCGTCATGACCACTTCGGCAATTAGCGCTGCCATCATTGTATAACCGCCTGGTGAGTGATCACCAAAACCGTTTGATGCAAAACCAGCTGTTACGTCAAAACCTGCTTGTCCTGATGCGATTAGATATAAAATCCCTGCACCAATGGTTCCGCCAATAACTTGCACAACAATATAAGGTAATAATTGATTTGCAGGAAAACGTCCCCCTACACACAAAGTCCAACCGATACCGCCGGGTTTAAATGACACCCGGAAATATGACCAATAGCATAAGCCATTGTTAGTACGGTTAGACCAAAGGCGAGAGATACGCCAAGAAGGCCAATACCGACTTCTGGGAATGCAGCAGCAAGTACGGCACTACCGCAACCACCAAGCACGAGCTAGAAAGTTCCAAAGCCTTCAGCAACATATTTTTTCATGATTTCTTCCTTTCGTTTAATTTATTCTCAAACTTTAAGAAAGATTATTTTTTCACTTTACTGACAATGAATAATAGAATGACGGCACCTATTGTAGCCGTAACAAGTGAACCGATGAAACCACCGAAGTCAACGCCAACAAGACCAAGTACAAAGCCACCAATAAAGGCACCTACGATACCAACGACGATATTACCGAGGAGACCAAAACCGGCTCCTTTCATGAAATTTCCAGCGAGCCAACCCGCTAATGCCCCAATGATTAGAAATGCGATTATTCCCATAAGTTCCTCCCGTTAATAGATTAAATGGAATGGTCAGTCTGTCTTCAAAATTGAATAATGGTAAATAATTATTTTTTTATGAGTTTTTCTTTTTCTAATTTTGATAATTTTTTAATCGCAAATTCACGCTTCGATGCACTGCTGCGATCTTCAAGTTTTTCTTGGTAAACAATTTCGAATGGGCCCCGACCACGGGTGTATTTTGCCCCAATACCTGCTTCATGATCAGAGACACGTTTTTCCAAATTATTGGTAATGCCTGTATAGAGACTGTCGTCATTGCATTTTAGAATGTAAAGGGTCCAAGTGGACATTTATTTTCTTTCTTTATCATGATACATATTTAGTTTAACTATTTAATATCATTATTAAAGTGCAGATTATGTCAAAAACCGCTGAAAGTTTATTATCCTTCCCTGATGAAGTGGAATTTTACCAAAATTATTGGAATAAAAAACCATTTGTTGTGCGTAAAGGCGTTTCAGAAATAATTATAAATGGATTAATTTCTGCTGATGAACTTGCGGGTCTTTCACTTGAAGAAGATATCAGGTCACGGATAGTGCGATCAGGAAAAACACCTCAAGATTGGATATGCGAGCATGGACCATTTGAAGAAGCTATATTTTCATCATTACCAGAAAGAAATTGGAGCTTACTTGTTCAAGATGTAGAGAAGAATCATCCGTCAACTGCAGATATTTTAGATCCATTTGGGTTTTCGCCGTGTTGGTTAATTGACGATGTGATGGTGAGTTATTCCACACCCGGAGGAGGTGTTGGACCACATCTTGATAGTTATCATGTTTTTTTAATTCAAGGAATGGGTAAGCGGTCCTGGAAAATCGGTCGTGAGAAAATAAGAAAAGAAAAATATATTGAAGGCATTGATTTAAAAATATTAAGCGAAGAATTTATTGGTGATGAATTTGAAGTTGAGACAGGTGATGTTATTTATATTCCACCACTTTTTCCCCATTCAGGTGAAACAATTGTTGAAAGTATGACATATTCCGTTGGGTTTCTTGGTCCGTCGATGTCTGAATTGATTATTGAATTTGGTCATTATATCGAGGAACAAGAAAGCTTAAACAGTCGTTACGATGGTGGTCAACTTGATGCGAATTCATCTGGTGAAGATATGGATGAAAGTGAAGTTAATAATTTTCGTACTTCTTTAACGGATCTGATAAGATCTGACCAATTTGAAGAGTGGCTTCGTCGTTATTTTAAAAATGAAGATTAGCTATCTTCAAATAACATCGCAAGTTGGTCAGTGATTGCGCCGCCGAGTTGTTCTGCATCCATGATCGTTATCGCATTTTTATAATAACGCGTAACATCATGTCCAATCCCAATGGCAAGAAGTTTTACAGGGGATTTAGTTTCAATCACTTCGATAACATGTCGAAGGTGATCTTCGAGATAATTAGCGTTATTAGAAGATAACGTGCTGTCATCAACGGGGGCACCATCAGAAATAACCATTAAAATACGACGTTCTTCTGATCTTGCGATTAATCGGTTGTGAGCCCAGAGTAAGCTTTCTCCGTCAATATTTTCTTTTAACAATCCTTCGCGCAGCATCAGACCAAGATTGTTTCGGCTTCTTCTTAATGGTGTATCGGCTGATTTATAAATAATGTGTCTTAGATCATTTAAGCGACCAGGCGCATCTGGCTTACCGTCTTCTGTCCATTTTATTCTTGATTTTCCGCCCTTCCAGGCCTTTGTGGTGAATCCAAGAATTTCGACATTAACGCCGCACCTTTCTAATGTTCTGCTTAAAATATCACCGCACATGGCCGCAATTGATATTGGTCGACCACGCATTGAACCAGAATTATCAACAAGAAGCGTTACAACCGTATCTTTAAAATCGCTATCATGTTCAATTTTAAAGGAAAGAGGGTGGGTTGGGTTTGTTACAACCCGCGTAAGCCGGGCGGTATCCAACATGCCGTCTTCAAGATCAAACTCCCATGCTCTTGTTTGCTTTGCCATAAGTAGGCGCTGCAAGCGGTTCGCGAGTTTTGAAACCATGCCTTGAAGATGATATAATTGTTGGTCCAATTTTTTTCGTAATTGTATTAATTCTTCTGGATCACAAAGATCTTCTGCTGCGATATATTCATCAAATTCACGTGTATAGACCTGATATCCTGGCCCATTTGAAAAAAGGCCTAAAGGATTATTGTCATTTCGCGGTGGCGCAGCATCTTCGCTTTGCGCTTGTTTTAACATTTCCATTAATTCTTCGGTGGTCATGTCTGATGATTGATCGCCAGTGGTGCCATCATCGATTTCATCTTCTGATTGCTCACCACTCTCTTCTAAACCGTCTTCTCCGCTCTCACTGTCGTCTTCTACATCATCACTGGACTGTTCACTTTGATCGGTTTGATCATCCATGTCATCCTGCTTGTTATCATCATTTTCTTCTTGCTCGTTATAATCACGAGCTAAATCCAGATCGGAGATAATTTTTCGGCTAAGTTTGGCAAATTCATCTTGATCATTAAGGTTTTCAATTAAATCATCAAGGTGCTTCCCAGCTTTTTCTTCAACTTCTGCACGTAATTCATTTACGGCCTTGCGGGTAGTTGCAGGTGGAGTTTCATCTGTTAAGCGTTCCCGAACTAGTAATTTCATCACGTCGCCAAGAAGGGATGCCGTTTTCTCTTCTTCGGGGTTTAGGGCGTTATCTTCATAATGTTTTTCTAGATGCGCTTTTAAATTCTTGGCAACACCGGCCATTTCATTACTACCGATTGCTTCGACACGAGCATCTTCGATGGCATTATAAACTTTTTCAGCAAGCTCACCTTTAGGCATATATTTATAATGCAGTGATTTATCGTGATGAAGTTTATGAAGCGAATAACTATCGCCTTTACCTCTTAAATCAGCGATCTCTTCCGATGACATATCCGTATAAACCATTGGAAGACGCAATTGGTCAGGTTTTGGCGTAGGGGACGTTCCGAAACTTACTTCTACCTCAGCATCATTTGCAAGGGCCCGCACCGTACTGGATACGGCCCTTTTAAAATCTTCGAGGTTTTGTAAGTTGCTTTTACTCAACGTCTAAGCCTTAGCTTTCAGTTGATTGAAGAATATTTGCACCCATCACATCTTCACCAAAGCATCGTTGATAATATTCAGCAATGATTGGGCGTTCCAATTCATCACATTTATTGAGGAAGGATAGACGGAACGAAAAGGCGAGATCTTTGAATATTTCATAGTTCTCTGCCCATGTAAGCACTGTACGTGGTGACATGACAGTGGATATGTCCCCATTGATGAAACCTTTTCGGCTAAGATCAGCAACTTGAACCATTTGTTTGATAATCTTTAGATCGTCTTCGTTTTGCATCATTGGCATTTTTGCGGCTACGACATTTTCTTCATGATCATGGGGTAGATAATTCAAGGTTGTAACAATGTTCCACCGGTCCATCTGTCCTTGGTTGATTTGTTGTGTGCCGTGATAAAGACCCGTGGTATCACCAAGACCAATTGTGTTTGTCGTTGCAAAAAGACGAAATGATTGATGCGGATGGATTACTTTGTTTTGATCAAGCAATGTAAGTTTACCAGCAACTTCGAGAACACGTTGTATAACAAACATAACATCAGGACGTCCCGCATCATATTCATCAAACACTAGTGCAGTAGGACTTTGTAAAGCCCATGGAAGGATGCCTTCTTTAAATTCTGTAACTTGTACGCCATCTTTTAATGTAATGGCATCCTTACCGATCAAATCAATACGGCTGATATGACTGTCAAGATTGACCCTCAAACATGGCCAATTTAATCGCGCGGCCACTTGTTCGATATGGGTTGACTTACCCGTACCATGATAGCCTTGAACCATTACACGTCTGTTGTGGGCAAAACCAGCAAGGATCGCGAGAGTTGTATCATGATCAAAAATATAACTTTCATCGACTTCTGGTACGTGTTCATTTGGCTCTGAAAATCCTTTGGCTCCCATGGCTGAATCAATGCCAAAAGTGTCTTTTACATTAAATAGTGTTTCTGGCGTGCCGGAGTCTACGCCTTTGTTCGTTGTCATTTTACGGTCCACTTGATCTTATAGTTACTTAAAATCTTTATTTTTCAAGGCATTATAGGCCTCAGTAATTTTTGTGAAAATATAATTTCCATGATCAAGATCGGGATTTTGGTCTGGATGACAATGTTTGACAAGTGTTTTATACACTTTTTTGATTTCTTCTTTATTTGCGCCCGTATCAAGACCTAAAGTTTTCAGATGATCTAGGTTTTCTTTTGTGTAATTTAATGTTTTTTCCGAGCCAATATGTTTCATCCTTACATCAGATTTTATATCCGCATATGGCTTATGATATTCTTCGTTATTTTCAGATGATGAATTTTGTTTTTGTGTCCAGCCTGATGATGCAGCACCAAAAAACGGGCCTTTATTCACTACGCTTAAATCAAATGTTCGCGCGTGTATTGCGCAAAACCAATGTATGTCATTTTGGTCAGCAGATGCCTGAATACGGTAACGTCCCTCTTTTGGGCAATCGTTCCATTCACAGATTCTTTTATGCGGACCACTATTCATAAAAATAATACTTTGTTTGTTGTTATTAATACGCCAAAAGTTTATAGCAGTATTAACAGGGTTAAATACTAATAGAAAGTAACGCGCATGACTGTAAAGGAAAAAATTGAATTAAAGCTTAATGAAGCCTTTAATCCGGAATTTTTAGAAGTAATTGACGAATCTCATAAGCATGCGGGACATGTTGGCGCAAGACCCGAAGGGGAAACTCATTTTCATGTAAATATGAAAGCCAGTGCGCTTAATGGACATTCACGAGTGAACCGCCAAAGAATGGTCTATAAAGCACTAAGCGAAGAATTGGCCGGTCCGGTTCACGCGTTATCATTAGGCGTTGAAGGAACAGACGCTTAAAATAAAAATAGCAACATTAATGGCACCAGTATAAAGCTCATTAAGGTGGTCGTGAATATTAAGCTTGCGACCTCATCAGGATTTCTATTGTAACGAGCGGCAAGTAGATAACTAAAGACTGCGACGGGCATAGACATTTGAAGAATTAAAACATTTCTATCAACCCCTTCAAACCCAAACCAATTTGCAACAAAAATACCAATACCTATTCCAGCAAACATTTTAATGGCACCGATGGTAGCAATTTTGCTTAATTTTATAATTTTCAAATTAGCGAGTGACGCCCCTAGTGCGAGAAGCATTAGCGGGATCATAATTCCTGCAAGAAGGTTTGCCGTATTCATCACCCAGATGGGAGGCTCGCTATCCGTTGCAATGAAAAATACAGCAGCCAGTATTCCCCAAAGAAGTGAAAGCCTTAATAGCTCGCCTATTTTCATATTTCCATGAGAAATAAGTAATGAAACAGTATATTGAAATATTGAGCCAACAACATAAAAAGCAATCGCAAAAGACATCCCGAGATCACCAAAAGCAAACAAAGAAAGCGGTATGCCCATATTCCCGCAATTTGATGAAGAAAGCGCGATTATATAGCCCCGTTTTGGTAATCCAGTTATATAAACAAATATACTGACAAGTATGAGAAGTATTATGATAGCGAATAAGGAAGCCAACATAAAAGTGGTCATGGCTGAAATATCTTCACGAAGTCCTAATAATCCAACAAATACAAGGCAGGGTGCCCCTAAATTCATGTTTATCCGCGTGACGAAATCAGTAGGGAAAGCGTACTCTTTTTTGACCCAGATAAAACCGATAAGTGAAATGAATAATACCGGTGAAACAACATTAAAAAGCTCTGAGAACATTATTTAACTTTCATAGGTTATTTCGTGAACATGGTTTTTCGTAAAGTCGATAAAATGGTCGAGTAGTTTTTCTTTATCATGACTAACATTATATGACGTTTTGACAAGCCCTATTTCACGGGTAAAGTCATAACTGATCATTTTTACTCTTTTGACGTCGTCTGAATGATAATGATCTGGCATTGTTGTAAAACCAATTCCGGCGGCAACCATCGCTAATGCACGCTCGTCTTGTGTCGTATTATAAACCAAACGGGGTCTCACATTATGGTCCGTAAAAAAACGACTTGTTTCACTTAATATTTCGCAATGTGATCTTACTATTGTTGGTTCTCCTGCGAAATCTTCGGGACGGATTTTTTCTTTAGTAGCTAATGGATGGTGTTCACCAATCGCTATTGAGTATCCTTCGTTATAAAGTTTAATTTTTTCTTGTTTTTGTTTCGTTCTCATGATGGTAAGGGCAATATCAATCTGTCCATCGTCTAATCTGTTTTGAATTTCTTGTTCGCGTCCTTCAAATAATTCTATAACAAGATTGCCTGTGTCACGGTTAAACGTGCTTAGAATGTTTTGGAGAATTTTTGCGGAAATTGTTTTTAAAACACCAAGTCTTAAAATATTTGAATGCCCCGTTGATTGAATATCAGATTCTGCAAGATTTAATTGATAAAGGATCGACTTTGCGTGTGGCAGAAAACGAGTGCCGCTTTCCGTTAAGAATACTCGTTTAGAGGTTCTATTGAAAAGCTCTTTACCTAAATGCTGTTCAAGTTTTTTTATCCCAGCAGAGAGTGTGGGTTGGGTCACAAAGACACGTTTAGCGGCTTTTGTGAAACTGCCAGTTTCGACAACGGCTAAAAAATAACGAAGCTGATAGTTTTCAATCATTTATAGTATCTTTTTAATTTAATATCTTCATAGATAATATCTATCATATTGGAATTTGTAAAATTTAATCTTATAGGGTAAAGTAGCGGAAAAATATAAGAGGGAGAATTTCATTGGATCAAATTAAGAAAAATTGGACTGTCGTTCCCGCATTCTTAATCTTTTTAGCAATGGCTTATAAGGTGTTTGAACAAAGTGTTCTTGAACATCACTTTATCATTCCATCTACACAATTTTTACCACCGGCATTAATTGCGGGGAACCTCGTTTATTATGCGTTGAAGGGTAAAAAGTGGGCGATAATTGTTAATTTTTGGGTTTGTTTTTGTTTGGAATTCTTAGGTTTTTTATCTTTGTTTTATTCGCCAACTTTGGCAAAAACATACTTGGGTTCGTTATGGGCTGGGGTAATTGTTGCAATTTTAGTATTAATTTTCGGTTATTTATTATATAGTTACCAAAAACAATACGAGTTATTTAAAGATTAACACTTTAATGTTAGTTTCATATAAGAAATTATTTTAGACAAATTACGGGTTTTATATGCTTTTGTTACGTTTAATCGTTTTGTTTTCTTTTTTATTAGTTTCGGCTGCGTCTGCCGCTTCTGTTGAAACGGTTGTCGCCAATTTTAAAAAGGACTTCCGAGCACAACTTAAAGAAAACAAAGTACCAGGCGGCGCTTATGCCATTATCAAGGATGGCAAAGTTATCGCGATGGAAGGTGTTGGCGTAAGAGCATTAGGCAGTAATAGTAAGGTGGATGAAAATACAGTATTCCGTTTAGCAAGTGTATCCAAAACATTCGCTGCCGGTTTAACAGCCCAACTCGTAGAAGATCAAAAGTTTAATTGGGATGATAAGATCGTTGATTATATCCCTGAGTTTCGCTTTAAAACGAAGAATTATTCATCAAATCTGACGGTTAATCATATTATGTCGCAAAGCTCAAGCCTTGTGCATAATGCTTATGATAATTTGATTGAAGCCAATTATTCTATGCCGAGAATTATTGATAAATTTAAAGAAATTGATCCAATGTGCAAGCTTGGGCAATGCTATGGATATCAAAATGTTCTTTATAGTTTAATTCAACCCGTAATCGAAAAATCAACTAATTCTAGCTACACAGATTTAATGCATAGAAAGATATTTGATCCGTTAGAGATGGATCATTCATCTTTGGGTTATGAATCCTTTCTTGAAACTGAAAATCATGCTGAGCCGCATGTATTAACAAGAAAAGGTTGGGTTAAAACAAGGGTAAAACCTAGCTATTATAATATTCTTCCTGCCGCTGGTGTTAATGCCAGTGTGTCTGACATGACCAAATGGGTTATGGCGCAGATGGGACACTATCCAAAGGCTTATTCTGCGAACGTGATCGATACGGTAACCACCAAACGTATTCGTACCCGCAAAGAAATGCGCAAACGTAACTGGCGTTCCGTTCTTAAAAATGCGCATTATGGTTATGGGTGGCGAATATATGATTTAGGTGGTGAGGAATTGGTTTACCACGGCGGATCAGTTGCTGGCTTCCGTTCTGAGGTTGCCTATTCGAAAGAGAAAGATTTAGCGCTTGTTATCTTGCTTAACGCTGAGACAAGAATGGGTAGTGAACTTAATGCCGAATTCTGGTCAGAAATTTATAAGCCAGAACCAAAGAAACAAGTGGTTAAAAAGAAAGTCACCAAACCTAAGAAATCAAGATTTGCGGGATCAATGGTTCCACGTGATAAGCCGCTGACTATTCCAAGCACCAGTTAATTTATGAAAATAATATTGGCACCCATGGAAGGGGTTATTGATTTCGCGATGCGCGAAATTTTAACTGGCCTAGGCGGCTATGATCATGCCGTAACAGAATTTATTAGAATTAATGATCATTTATTGCCAAATAAAACTTTTTATAAATACGCACCGGAACTTCTTCATGGTGGAAACACCAAATCTGGTACACCGGTTTATATTCAATTATTAGGGCAACATCCAAATTTAATGGCTGAAAATGCTCGGCGTGCTTGTGATCTAGGGGCTCCAGGCATTGATTTAAATTTCGGCTGTCCTGCAAAAACGGTAAATAATCATAAAGGCGGCTCTATTTTGTTGAGGGAGCCGGATACTGTTAATAAAATTGTCACTGCTGTTCGCGCAGCTGTTCCAAATAAGACGCCAGTGAGTGTAAAAATGCGCTTGGGTTATGATGATAAGTCGCTTGCAATAGAAAATGCAAAAGCAATCGAAGAAGCTGGCGCAACATTCTTAGCCATTCACGCTCGAACCAAACAAGAGGCTTACCGGCCACCTGCACATTGGAACTGGATCGCCAAAATAAAAAGAGAGATTAATATTCCGCTTGTTGCCAATGGTGATATTTGGTCAAAAATTGATGGAATCAATTGCCAAAAAATATCAGATTGTCAGGACATTATGATCGGAAGAGGTGGGTTGGCGTTACCAAACCTTGCAAATGTTATTATGCATGATGATCAGCCTCTTTCTTGGAAGTCAGCTTGTCAATTGATTATAGATTATAGCAAATATGACCGTGAGATGGATGTTAAAAACTATCTTCCGAGTAGAATAAAACAATGGTTTTCATATTTAAAACGTGAATATGAAGAGGCCGAGGTTCTGTTTCAAGAAATTAAAACATTACGAGACATAAAAGATATGCAAGATATTATTTATAGAAATTATCTATAGAAAACATAAATATTATTAATTTTATCTATGTTGTTTTTTGGTATTCTAACCTTATCTGAATAGATAAAGGTTTAGAAAATGCAGCAGAACTTTTAAAAACTTTAGCAAATCCTAATAGATTGATTATTCTTGATTGCTTGATGCAGGGGGAGTTCTGTGTTGGTGATTTAGAGAAAAGTTTAAATATATCTCAATCTGCATTATCACAACATTTAAGCCGTATGCGTAGTGAAGGTATCTTGGCGCGTCGACGCGAAAGTCAGCAAATTTTTTATTCGATTTCAGACGATCGAGTGATAAGTTTTATGAATGTCGTGCTCGATATTTTCTATCCGAAGAGAAAACAATAAATAATTAAATTTATTTAACTTAACATAGTTATACATCTGAACCGATTTTTCCATTTTGCGATAATAATATTGCAATAGGTTTCGTTTTTGGAAATTCAGAGAATATAATCATCAAAATGACTGTAAAAGGAACACTTAAAAACATTCCTGCTATACCCCAAATGCTTCCCCATAATGCGAGTGAGAGCATAACTACCAAGGGGCTTAAGTTAAGCGAATTGCCCATTAATTTGGGCTCCAAAATATTTCCCATTAAAACTTGTATTGTTGCGAGGCTAGAAATTATTATTAAAAATGGCGTAAAGGTTGGAAATTGTACAAGACTTAACACCGCAGGGAACAAAACAGCAAGCATTGAACCAACAGTGGGAATATAATTAAGTAAGAAGATAATAAAGGCCCAAAACCCTGCATAATCGACATCATTTAAAATGAGTACGATGTAACAGGCAGTTCCCGTTAAAATACTTACAAACGTTTTTATGGCCACATAAGTTTCAATTTTTTTATGGATGGTTTTAATGATTTCTTCAACTGTGTGCGTATGTTCTGATCCATTCAGAAGAGCTTTAAGTTTTGTGTCAAAACTAGCTTGCTCGAGAAAAATAAAAAGCACATAAATCATTATCAGACCGGCATTTCCCGCAAGGCTGGCTAATGTTCCCGCGATATTGCTAATAAAGGGTCTTAAATCTATTTGATTGATAAGTTGGGTAAGGCTAGGTTGGTTTTCAATGCCAAGCAAATCATAAACTCTGCCTGATAGTTTTAAGAGGTTCTCTTGATATGCTGGAGCTGCGGCCTTAACATCCGTAATATTATTGCCAATCATTTCAATCAGCATCCAAAATGCGACTACTGTTGTGATTAGGGACGCAATAAAGCACAGTGATTTTGGAATTTTAAAAGAGCCTATTTGAAGTTTATGATAATAATCCGCAAGTGTATTGATTAAAAACCAGATCACAACACTAACCAAAAAGGGTACAATTAGATCGCGCCCAACAACCATTATATAAACGGTTAATGAGATCAGGCCTAATCCACCTGCATATGATAATACTTTCATCAAGTACCCCTTTCTTTCATAACAGTTTCAGATTGTTGTGCGATAAGCTTAAAAGGTCAAGAGGTTTATGGTTGCATTTGATGAATTAATCAGAGAAACTAATGGCATAACCGAGTAGGAGATAAGAAATGAAAAAATAATTAATTGGAGTTGTGTTTATTGCCATTATTGGCGCGGGTGCTTTTATGTATTTATCCTCAAACGATGGAGGATTAATTAAAGATAGTGCTGAAGAATATGTTCCACCTGTAATTGGGGCTGATTTTTCCATTGGTAATGTTGATCTTGATCCTGCAAATGGCGTAGCATCCCTTAAAAATATGGAAATTGGAAACCCTGAAGGGTTTAAATCTGAGCATTTATTTAAAATGGAAGAGTTACTTGTTAAAATGGATGTTAGTCTTGAAAATATGACATCTGATGTGATCCATATCCGTGAGATAAGATTAGAGGGAGCGGATATGATTTATGAAATGGGTCGCAATGGCAATAATGTTGGAAAAATTCAAGAAAATATTGATGCTTATATGCAAGAACTTGGACTTGATAGCAGTTCCGATAGTGAAAAGAAATTCATTATCGATGATGTTTATGTCAATGGAACCAATGTGAAAATCTCAAGCGACCTACTTGGTGGTAAAGGCGTCGGCTTTCCTTTGCCGAATTTGCATCTTTCCGGAATTGGTGAAAAAGAAAACGGTGCACTTGCGTCTGATGTAATAAAACAAATCTTTGATGCTATTAGCGGAAGTGTGAGTAAGGTTGCTGAAAGCGAGCTTCTTAAAAATACAGTTGGGTCCGTTGAGGACGCAGCAGGCAATGTTGTTAAGGAAATGGAAGATAAAGTAGTAGATCAAGTTGGTAATAAATTGAAGGGTTTAATTCCGCAATAATTAACCCCAAGAAAGGAAAAGCTTGTGTATATACTAATCGCCTTAGGCGTAACGGCCGTCATGATATATATATTATATATACGTCTGATTAAATTAAGAAATGGCACACTAGAAGCGCTATCTTCAATCGATGTGCAGCTTAAAAAACGTCACGATTTGGTTCCAAATATTTTAACAATTGCCAAAAAATTTATGGAACATGAAGAAGGAGTGCTTTCGAAAATCACACAAATGAGATCCATTTCTGGTAGTGATTATGATAAAAATAATCCGGAAGAAGTAGCACAACATTTGGAAGCTAATAAGCAGCTTCAATCAGACATGATGAATTTATTTGCTGTGGCGGAAAACTATCCTGATCTTAAATCGCAAGAAACAATGGTGCGGGCACAAGAAACCTATGAAGAAGTCGAAGGGCATATATCAGCAGCGAGGCGTTTTTATAACTCTTCAGTCACAGATTTAAAAAATGCTGTTGAAATTTTACCAAGTAGTATTATTGCCAATATGCTAGGTATCAAAGCAATGCCATTCTTTGAAATTGATGAAATCGAAAGAAAGCCAGTTAGCGCTTCTGATATTCTTTAAAGGTTTTGCTTGATGACCATAGAAGAAATGCGCGCAGCACTTCATTCATTTGATGAAGGTGGTTTGGGCGTCGTTTTGGATCAATTGGAAGAAAGGCGAAAAAAAGCATTTAATATTTTTTTAGGTGTTGTTTTTCTTCTTGGATTTTGTGTCTTTTTTCTCATCCTAGAGCAAGGATTAACTGAGCTAGTCAAATTTTCAGGGGCTGGTGCTCTGCTCGTGTCTTTCTTCTTTTATCGTAGAATGTCCGTGATACGCCGCGAAGCGAAGGAAAAATTGATGCCGGCGCTTTGTGATCAAATTGGATTAAATTATAACCTTCATCCTTTAAGTAGCGAAATTATACCTTATCGGAATCTTTCAATTATCCCCTCATATGATGAAATGACCTTAGAAGATCAAATTAGTGGTAAGGTAGAGGAGATCGACTTTAATTTAGTGGAAGCCAAACTGGTAAATGTTTCAAGGGATAGTAAGGGCCGAAAATCAAGATCAACGGTGTTTCAGGGCTTTTTGGTAGAATTTGATTTTCATAAAAATTTCAATGGCGAAACAATAATCACGAAAGATCATACTGCTATTGGTAATTTCCTAACCGGTTGGGCGAAGAAGGGTGAAAAAGTAAAATTAGAAGATCCAGAATTTGAAAGAAAATTTGAAGTTCATTCAAATGACCAAGTGGAAGCACGGTATTTACTAACGCCGTTATTTATGGAGCGGGTCTTAAAATTTAATCGCCTGTCTAGTGTTAAGCAGCTACAGATGGCTTTTAAAAATGGTCGTATTTACATGGCTATTAAGCGAAAAGGAAATTCATTTGAGGGCGGAAGTTTTAATATGAATGATCCGAAATTGATAGAGAAAAATATGCAAGACATTGCGCTTATATTTGATATGGTGAAGGAACTCAATTTGACCCAAGAAACAAAGGTATAATAATTAATGAAATGCCAAAAAGAACTCTTTGATATCCCGGATGGGGTGACGTATTTAAATGCTGCTTATATGGGGCCGCTGTTGAAAACTTCGGCTGATATTGGTGAAAAAGCCCTTCGCAAGAAGCTCTCGCCATGGGCGCTTCCTATCAGTGATTTTTTTGATCCACCAAACCGATTTTATGAATTGGCCGCCGATCTAATTGATGCAAAACCAAGCGATATCGCAATTGTACCATCTGTTTCATATGGAACGGCAATTGCTGCCAATAATTTAAAGATAGAAGGAGGTCAGAATATTGTTGTGTTGGCAGACCAGTTTCCATCTAATTATTATTGTTGGCGTGAATTAGCAGAAAAAAATAATGCTAATCTTATAACGGTTCCTTGGCCAGAGCACGGCGATTGGACCAAAGCGATTATAGACGCTATTGATCACAATACTGCTATCGTTGCCACGGCGAATGCCCATTGGACGAATGGTAGTTATATTGATCTGGTGGAGTTAGGTAAAAAGACGCGTGAATTCAATGCTGCACTCGTCCTTGACTTGACGCAGACATTGGGGACGGCACCTTTTTCCGTTAAAGAGGTTGATCCTGATTTTATGGTTGTTGGCGCTTATAAATGGTTGCTTGGCCCATATTCATTCGGATTTTTATATGCTGCGCCAAGAAACCAAGATGGAAAACCATTAGAAGAAAGTTGGCTTTCACGTAAAGACGCAGAAGATTTTACCCGTCTCGTCGATTATAAAGATGAGTATGAAGAAGGGGCTCGCAGATATGATATGGGGGAAAAGAGTAATTTTATTAATGTTGCCATCGCGATAGATGCATTAGAGTTTTTTAAGAAACATGGTGTTGATGAAATTTCATCTTATATAAAAACGCTGACGGATTATATTGCAAAGCGTGCCAAGGCAATCGGCCTTAATGTCGCAGAAGATCAGTATCGCGTTGCAAATTTAATCGGTATTAATTTCAAAGACGGGGTGCCGGAAAAATTGCCCAAAACTCTATCGGACAATAAAGTTTTCGTTAGTATTAGAGGCAACAGCATTCGAATTGCCCCACATGTTTATAATAATAAAGCAGACATTGACCGTTTCTTTGAAGTTCTTGAAGGAGCCCTTTAAAGATGGCAATGAGCATCGAAATTGAACGTAAGTTTTTAATTTACGAACTACCTAAAGAAAAGCCAGTTAAGTCACACAAAATAAGACAGGGGTATGTCGCTCGCGAAGACGGAAACAGCGTTCGCGTACGTGAGAAAGATGGTCAATTTATATTGAGCGTAAAAACCAATCATGCTGAGGGCGGTCGAAACGAGCTCGAATATAATATTTCAAAGGATGAAGGCGAAGTTTTATTTTCTTCGATAAATCATGATGTTATTGAGAAAACGAGAAATGTTTATTTAATCAATGAATTAACTTGGGAAGTGGATATTTTTACTGGCCGAAATACTGGATTAATTGTTGCCGAAATTGAACTTGATGACTTCAATCAAGATTTTGATATCCCAGAATGGATTGGTCCGGAAGTAACAGAGTTGAGCAAATTTTATAATGCTAATCTTGCTAATCGTCCATTTGATCAGTGGCGTGTTTCTTATCAAGCGTTGGTTGACCGATTAGACGGTTAGTTATTTTTTTAAAACTTCGTAAGCTGCTTTGACTTGCTGGAATTTTATTGCCGTATCCGCGTCATCCATATTGGTGTCCGGATGATAAAGTTTAGCAAGACGTCGATATGATGCTTTGATTTCTGCGTCTGATGCATCTTCATCGAGGTCTAATATTTCTAAGGCATCGTTTCTGCGTTCTTCTTTGCCGTAAGTGGTTGGGCCACTATCGAATGCACCACTACCACGGTAACCTTTGGCTTGGCGCATTTCTTCTTGGGCGCGGCGCATTGCTTCTTCTTGGCTTAACCCATTGAAATAGTTCCAGTTTTTATTGAAATCTGCTACATGCGGTTGACAGAAATACCATTTATCTCTGCTATCTGGTGCTTTAGGCGCAGGAAAATCCCCCGGTTCATCACAGCCGTCATAATCACATATACGAACAGAGACCGGATCCCTTTCGCTTGTATATTCTCCCCATTTTGGGAAAGTCCATGATTTCGATCGTGACATTAATTTATCCTTAGCGTAAAAAAGATGTACTAACAGCTTTTAAGGGGCTCTAACAAGAGTTAATTGGAAAAATATGCAGTATATTATTAGACAAGCTAGAAAAAATGAAAGTTATGAACTTGCAAAGATGGTTAATCTTGCGGGTCAGGGACCGGGAACAATCGGGTTAGACATGTCCGGTTGGACTGCGGAGGCAAAGCCGGGGCAAGACCCTTACGAAGTCGGTCAGAAAAATATTGAAAACGAAGATGATGCTTATTCTTATAAGAATATGCGCGTGATTGAAATTAATGGCGATAAAGCGGCCATTTCATTGTGCTTTGAAGCATATACACGTGGTCCTGAAGATATGGAGAATATTCCTGAGTATTTCAGAGTGTTTAAACATCTGACCAATACAATCCCGGGAAAATTTTATTTAGATAGCCTTGCTGCTAAACCTGAATATAGAGGACAGGGATTAGGTCAAATGATGCTTGATGATTGCATCGAATTGGCGCGAAATAAAGGATATGATGCCATATACCTTATTGCATTTGAAAAAAATGTGGCCGGTATTGGTCTTTATGAAAAGAACGGTTTTAAATCCGTCTTTTCCCTTCCAAACCCTGAACATCCTGATATGCCATATCAAGGTGGTGACGTAATTCTTTATAAAAAAAGCCTCGCAAAATGAGCGAGGCTTTTTAAAAAAATATCTTTTGAGTTCTTAAGCGATAGGGCCAGCGGCTTTCACGGCGTCATCAACATGTTCTTCAAATTCAACAAAGTTTTCTTTGAATAGTCCGACGAGATGTGAAGCTTGTTTATCATAGGCCGCTGTATCTTCCCATGTGCCGCGCGGATCAAGAACCGCATCATCAACGCCTGGACAGCTTAGTGGTACTTCAAATCCGAAGTTCGAATCTTGGCGGAATTCAACGTCATTAAGTGTGCCGTCAAGTGCACCATGAAGTAATGCACGTGTGTATTTAATCGGCATGCGGCTTCCGACGCCATAAACGCCACCCGTCCAACCAGTATTAACCAGCCAACATTTTACATCACCTTTTGCAATTTTTTCACGGAGTAGGTTACCGTAAACAGAAGGGTGGCGTGGCATAAATGGTGCACCAAAACATGTTGAGAAAGTTGCTTGTGGTTCTTTCCCGAGACCTTTTTCTGTGCCGGCTACTTTAGCAGTATAGCCAGATAGGAAATGATACATGGCTTGTTCAGGTGTTAAACGTGCCATCGGTGGCATAACGCCAAACGCGTCAGCTGTTAACATGATAACATTTTTCGGGTAAGCCCCAGGTGCGCCATCCGTAGTATTCGGAATAGACGTGATTGGATAAGCGGCACGAGTATTTTCAGCTTTAGATCCGTCATCAAGATCAATTTCGCGGGTATCTTCATCGATAACGACGTTTTCAAGAACAGTCCCGAACATGCTTGTTGTAGCATAAATTTCCGGTTCCGCTTCTTGTGATAGGCGAATAACCTTCGCATAACAACCGCCTTCGAAATTGAAAATCGTATTATCAGACCAACCGTGCTCATCATCACCAATAAGTTGGCGTTCTGGATCTGCGGACAATGTCGTTTTTCCGGTACCAGATAATCCAAAGAATACCGCTGAATCACCATCTTTACCGATGTTTGCAGAGCAATGCATCGGCATAATGCCTTTTTCAGGAAGAAGATAATTTAAAATAGAGAATACAGATTTTTTCATTTCACCTGCATATGACGTACCAGCGATAAGAACCAATTTACGTGCAATATTAATCGTTACAAGTGTTTCCGAATTAATGCCGAGTTCTTCTGGGTCCATCTTAAGTTCAGGTGCGTGTAAGATTGTGAAATCGGGTGAGAACCCTTCTAAATCGGTAACATCCGGTCTTACAAGAAGGTTTCTAATAAATAAGCTGTGCCAAGGAGAAGGTGAAATAGCACGCACTGAAATGCGGTGAGCGGGGTCTGTACCGCCGTAAAGGTCTTGAACATATAGATTGCGTTCGTTGAGATAAGCAAGGATTTGTTTTTCAGCAATATTAAAGTTTTCTTCGCTTATGGCTTTATTTACTTTTCCCCACCAGATGTTGTCTCTGGAGGAAGGCTCATCAACCATATATTTGTCATTCGCGCTTCGACCTGTGTGCTGTCCTGTTTCAACAACAAGGGCACCGCCTTTTGAGATTACCCCTAACCCTTGTTTGATTGTATGTTCATAAAGAAGCTCTGGTCCGAAGTTCCAAAAAACATCATTCTTAGAATTAATGTTTTGGTTTTCTATGCCGTTGTTACTTACATACTTCCCAACGTTATTCATTTTCTATCCTTTTTTTTGAATTAGATACTCTACTATAATTCATTTAATTAACTTTGGCTTTCTAAGGGCATTATTAATAGAGATATTTTTAGGTCCAATAAAATTGATTTTACAAATTTTTTCAAACTATTGATTTATAAGGAAAAAAATGTCACATTTATGACACTTTTGTAACGCAAATTTTTTGAAATGATAAAGAATGTTGTGATATTGTTTAATAGATTCGTTTCATAAAAGGATAAATGTAGATGGCTGCTCTAATAACACTCGTAGATGATGATCAGAATATATTGGCCTCTGTAAAAATGGCACTTGAAAGCGAAGACTTTGATGTGAGAACGTTTACAGATGGTGCAAGTGCCCTTGAGGGGATGAGTGGTAACCCTGGAGATTTAGCCGTACTAGATATAAAAATGCCGCGTATGGACGGTATGGAGCTACTGCGTAGATTAAGAGAAAAACAATCTTTGCCCGTTATCTTTCTTACCTCTAAAGATGATGAAATTGATGAGATGCTCGGTTTGAAAATGGGTGCTGACGATTATATTAAAAAACCATTTTCACAACGGTTGTTAATTGAACGAATTAAAACAATCTTACGCCGGATGGATGCCATCAAAAAAGTAGAAAGTGAAGACGAAGATGAAGGTGGAGTAGTTGTTAGGGGGCGCTTAAAAATCGACCCCGTTCGTCATATTTGTGATTGGGACGGCAAAGACGTTAAATTAACGGTTACGGAATTCCTTATATTGCAGGCGCTTGTACAACATCCTGGACATGTGAAAAGTCGTGATCAGTTAATGGATGTTGCCTATAATGATGATATTTATGTTGATGATCGTACGATCGATAGCCATATTAAACGTCTAAGAAAAAAATTCCGTAAAGTTGATGATAAATTCGACGGTATAGAGACACTCTACGGTGTCGGATATAGGTATAGTGAAAGCTAATAAAAAACACATCTTAAGAAAGCGGCGTATCATTTCGCCGCTGACAATCCGCATTATGGCGGTTAACCTTTTTGCGCTTATTTTTCTTGGCGTTGGCGTCTTATACATCGACCAAGTGCAAAATACACTTTTGCAATCCCGCATTGAAGAACTCGTTAAAGATGCCAATATAATGGCAGGAGCGCTAGGCGAATCTGCTACGGGTGGTCCTGACTCAACAGAGCTTTTGTTGGAGCCTACAAAAAATATTTTAACGAGACTGGTGGGCGTTACTAACATTAGAACACGTTATTTTGGGGTTAATTATGATTTATTAATCGACAGTCGTGATTTGAATATCAATCAGGTAATCGTTGAAAACTCGATGCCTAAAGAATTAGGTATAGAGGATTTCTGGGAAATTATTAATCGGGAAGTGGGTGTACTCCTTGATAAAATTCAAAAAAGAGATGAACTTGAAGAATACCACGAAGTCGAAGATGAAACCGCTGAAGATTATCCGGAATTACTTGATGCATTAGCCGGCGAAGAAAGCAGCAGGATGCGCAGGTTAGATGCAGAACGAAATATAATTACTGTCGCTGTACCCGTTCAACGTTTTAGACGTGTTTTAGGGGCGTTGATGCTTTCGGCTGATACAGGGGACATATATGCAGCAGTCCAGGATGTGAGATTAATAATCATACAATTCTTCTGCGCAGCACTTTTAATTACTTTGCTGATGTCACTCTTTTTGGCAAAAACCATTGTGCGCCCTGTATTGCGATTAGCGCGCTCTGCGGATCATATAAGCTTGGGTGGCAAAACAGACATTCCCGATTTATCATTTAGGAATGATGAAATTGGTGATTTGTCACGTTCATTAAAAGACATGACAGAAATATTAGAAAAACAAATTGATGCTGTGGCAAATTTTGCCGCCGATGTTGCCCATGAACTTAAAAACCCTTTGACAAGTATGCGTAGTGCAATTGAAACAATGGAATATGCAAAGTCAGAAGACGATATAAAAAAGCTGAGAGCCATTATCGGCGAAGATGTAAAAAGATTAGACCGCTTAATTACGGATATTTCAGATGCTTCTAGGCTTGATGCAGAATTGTCGCATGCGCAATTAGCTCAAGTGAATTTGACGGCATTATTAGAAACGCTTGTAGATATTTACCTTACAACTCAACAGGATACGCTACCAAACTTAATTTTAGACATTAAGAAAAGGCGCTTTAAAGGCAAGGACGGAAAACCGGCACCTTATATGGTTCGCGGTTTAGAGGGGCAGTTGGGGCAAGTGGTTCGAAATTTACTTGATAATGCTATATCCTTTTCTAAGAAGGACGGTAATATTTGGCTAAGACTTTCAAGACGCAGCAATATGGTTGAAATTATTGTTAAAGACGAAGGGGTAGGAATTCCCATTGATAAATTGGATAATATCTTTGATCGTTTTTATTCTGAAAGACCTAAGGGGGAAGCATTTGGAAAACATTCTGGACTTGGGTTAAATATATGTAAGCAAGTTGTTGAAGCTCATGGTGGCGAGATTTTTGCCGAGAACCGCATGGATGAATCAGAAAAGGTTATTGGTGCTAAATTCGTGGTACTATTACCACTTTCTGATGATTAGGGAATATGAATGACATTACACCATGCATCATGTGTAGAATATAAAGGAAAAGGAATACTCATTCTTGGCGAATCTGGTGCGGGTAAATCAGACTTGGCAATTAGATTGTTAGACGCAGGTGGAACGCTAGTGTCTGATGATTATGTAGAAATTATCAATGAAAATAACCTGATAATAGCAAAGACAGCGCCAAATATTGGCGGTATGATTGAAGTGCGCGGCGTAGGGTTAATGAATGTCGATTTCTTAGAGGAAATGAAATTGGACTTGGCTCTCGAATTATTAGCGCCAAATTTAATTGATAGGCTACCGGAAGATCTTTATTTTAAGGAAGGTAATGCTAAAATACCATTTTATAAGTTTGATGGGTTTTGCTCTTCGGCAATTGCTAAAATAAATCTTATAATGGATAAATTGGAATAGGTAATGGAAAACAAAAATGATAAGTTTTTAAAAGTTTTACTAATTACTGGAATGTCGGGTGCTGGTAAATCGACGGCTTTATCCGTTTTAGAAGATTTGGATTATGAGGCTATCGATAACTTACCCATTAATTTATTACCAAGCTTAATTGAGTTGGCGCAAAAGAATGACCCAGATCACAAAAATCCTGCACTCGCTATTGGTATAGATGCGAGAACGCGAAATTTTCAACCTGATAATATAATTCAAGTCTTAAATCAGATTAGAGACAACGTAGATATTGATTTAACAATATTATATTTTGATAGTAGTAATGAAATTCTTGCTTCAAGATTTACTGAGACAAGGCGACGCCATCCGCTAGCAAAAGACCGCCCCATTAATGATGGCATCATACGTGAACGACAAATGATGCAAATTATCAAAGCCGAAAGTGATTACGTTTTTGATACATCGGAACTAAATATTCACGATTTAAGAAGAATGCTTTCTCAACATTTTGTGCGCAAACATGATGAAGGCTTAAATATAACGATATGCTCATTTGGATACCCAAAAGGCCTTCCAAGAGATGCTGATTTAGTTTTTGACGTACGATTTTTACGCAACCCTCATTACGACGAGGTCTTAAGACCACAAACCGGACAAGATCAAAAGGTTGGCGAATATATTATGAAAGATCCCATCTTTGATAAAAGCTGGGAACAAATTTCGTCTCTTATTGTTACGCTTATTCCTGAATATAAAAAAGAAGGTAAATCATATCTTACAATTGCTTTTGGGTGCACTGGTGGTAAGCATCGTTCAGTGTTTATGGCTGAAAAGCTTTATCATTTATTAAAAGAAAATAAGCATAATCTAAATTTGCTTCATCGTGAGTTATCAATATAAATTTTTGACGTTCTGATAAATTGGAATTGTCCTTCTTTAAAAGTCATATTATAGTTAACCCAATAAAAATATTATAAAAGGAATTACCAATGATCGGGATGGTAGTCGTCACACACGGCAGATTAGCTGAAGAATTTATAGCGGCAATGGAACACGTAGTTGGCCCGCAGTCAGCTTTAAAAGCCATTTCTATTGGACCTGACGATGATATGGAGCAGCGCCGTCAGGATATTCTTGATGCTGTTACTGAAGTGGATGATGGTAGTGGCGTCATTCTATTAACGGATATGTTTGGAGGAACCCCATCAAACCTTGCCATTTCTATTATGGATTCGACCCATGTAGAAGTTATCGCTGGAATTAATCTTCCGATGTTAATTAAGTTAGCGAGTGTGCGGATTGATAGCACTATGGAAGAGGCCGTGAGTGCCGCTCAAGAATCAGGGAAGAAGTATATTAATATCGCTTCGCATGTTTTATCCGGTGAAAATTAATGGATGCTTTGAGCGACGACAATAGTCGTATCTTGACGATTAAAAATAAACGTGGCCTACATGCACGTGCTTCTGCCAAATTTGTCACTCTCATGGCAGAGTATGATGCAAAAATTACGGTCTCTAAAGATGGCACTTCTGTCTGTGGTACGTCAATTATGGGATTGATGATGTTAGCTGCGGCCATTGGTGATCAAATAAAAATCGAAGGTGAGGGGGCCCAAAAAGATGAGGCCTTAGATGCTATTGAAGCGCTCATTGATAATAAATTTGGCGAAGATTGCTAATTCTTTCAATATTCTTTCTTTAACATTTTTTCAATATATAGATATATAAAGATTTCTTTATGCTTGATGTTTTTTAAATATGAGCGTATAGACTTATTAATTTTAAGAATATCAATAATAATTGATCAAATTCAAGGACAAAAGACCTATGAGTGAATTTACAGATTATAAGGTAGCCGATATTTCAGGTGCCGGATGGGGCCGTCGTGAAATCAATATTGCTGAAACTGAAATGCCTGGACTTATGGCGCTTCGTGAAGAATTTGGCATAGGCCAACCTTTAAAAGGGGCTCGTATAGCTGGCTGCCTCCATATGACTATTCAAACGGCCGTATTAATGGAAACATTAATTGCACTTGGTGCAGAGGTGCGTTGGTCATCATGTAATATTTTCTCAACGCAGGATCATGCCGCTGCGGCGATGGCGGATGCTAAAATACCTGTGTTCGCATGGAAAGGAATGAATGAAGAAGAATTTAACTGGTGTATCCGTGAAACTATCGTCGGGCCGGACGGTTGGCGTCCAAATGTTATTTTGGATGATGGCGGTGATTTGACTGCAATGATTTATGATGACTTCCCGGAATTACTTGAAGATATCCACGGTATTTCAGAAGAAACAACAACAGGGGTTCTTCGTCTTTATCAAATGGAAAAAGAAGGTCGCTTAACGGTTCCGGCTATTAATGTGAATGATAGTGTAACAAAGTCAAAATTTGATAATCTTTATGGTTGTCGTGAAAGTCTTGTGGACGGTATTAAACGTGCAACAGACGTGATGCTTGCTGGTAAAGTTGCTGTGGTTGCTGGTTATGGTGACGTGGGTAAAGGTTCTGCTGCGTCACTTCGTAGTCAGGGTGCACGTGTATTGGTTACAGAAATTGATCCTATTTGTGCCCTACAGGCTTCAATGGAAGGATATGAAGTTGTAACAATGGAGAATGCGGCCTCACGAGGTGATGTGTTTGTTACAACAACGGGTAATTTTGATGTGATAACCATAGATCATATGAGAGAAATGAAGGACCGAGCCATTGTTTGTAATATCGGACATTTTGATTCAGAAATTCAGATCGCTGCTCTAGAAAATTATAAATGGGAAGAAGTGAAGCCACAAGTTGACGAAGTTATTTTCCCGGATGGTAAACGCCTTATCGTATTAGCCAAAGGTCGCTTGGTTAATCTTGGTTGTGCAACGGGGCATCCAAGCTTTGTCATGAGTGCATCATTCACAAACCAAGTACTCGCACAAATGGAATTATTTAATAATGGTGATAGCTACGAAAATAAAGTATATGTACTGCCAAAACATTTGGATGAAAAGGTGGCGTTACTTCATCTTGATAAACTTGGTGTTCAGCTTACAAAGCTGAACGAAGAACAGGCAAAATATATTGATGTTTCAGTTGATGGTCCATTTAAGCCTGATCATTACCGCTACTAAATTTATTTGAAGTAAAATTTTAAAGCCCGTTCATTGGTAAAATGCCATGAACGGGCTTTTCTTTTACGGATAAAGTCGTTATCTTTGTAATAGGTAAGTGCTTGATATTTATCCGTGAAGGGGATAGGAAAATTAGCTTTAAGTCATTATTAATTAATGGGGTATCGGTTATTGGTTTTTCGTTACTAATGGTCGAACATTCTTTTGCGCAAATTTCTGAGGTTAATAATAATCAGCTAGCAGATGATGGTCAGTTTATGATCGGATTATCGGTCTTTTTCATACTGACAATATTCTTGATAATTTGGCTTCTCCTTAAACGTCAAAAAAGCGAAAAACTATTTTTACAAGCGTCTAAAAATGAAAGCTTTCTTAAAAGTGCTATTTTGGCACGTGAAGAAAGTTTTTATTTATGGAATGATAATAAAGAACTTATTTTAAAGTCAGCCATAAATATTCGGTTTGAAGATGAAACCATGCCCGATGATATGGATGATTTGAAAACCAGATTTACGCAAGATGACCAGAATGAATTTGACGAAAATATTCAAAGCTTGCTTAATGAAGGCAAAAATTTTTCTCAACAAATAGAACTTGCTCAATTTAACATGCATTTGTCAATTATTGGCGATGTCGTAATTGATCACCAATTAAATACAAAGTGCTATATTGTATGGTTTAAAAATAATACGGTTTCTGAAAAAATACAGCGTTTTCAAGAAGCTGAAGCAAGCGACACAGCACATAAAGCAAAGCTTTTAGAAAATGCCCTAAATATGACAAACTTTCCCATATGGATTAGAGGGAAAGATCTTAATTTTCAATGGGTTAATAAAGCATATGTTGATGCGGTTGATGGTATAACATATAAAAATGTCATCGATAAAAATTTGGAACTTACGACTAATACGCTTGGGGTAAGCCTGAGGAGTATGGCTGAATCTGTATCTATAACTGGTGAGGGACAATCTGAAAGTCATTTTATTGTTTTGGGTGGTGAACGCAAATCAATGGACTTTAATAATATTCCTTATGAAGTCGATGAAAATAAAGAAGCAATATTAGGATATGCTCAAGATATCACGGAACTAGAAGAGGCAAGAGGGAACTTAGCCGATCATACAGAATCTTATGCTGAAACACTTGATAAATTTTCAACGGCGGTTGCTATTTTTGATAGTGAGATGAGATTAGAATATTATAATAAAGCATATCTTCGTTTATGGGGGCTTCCAGAAAGCATACTGTTTAGTCACCCAAGTTATAGTGAAATTCTAGAAGCCTTAAGAGAAGCCAGAAAGTTACCTGAACAAGCCAATTTTCCAGAATGGAAGCAGCGTCAATTAGAAGCCTATAAAGAGGTCATTGATCCGGTTGAAAGTATGATGCATTTACCTGACGGTAAAACTTTAAGGGTAGTGATGCAGCACCATCCAATGGGTGGAATGCTGGTGTTCTATGAAGATGTGACGGATTATTTTGCGCTCGAAAGCTCATATAACACACTTATTGCAGTGCAGCGCGAGACACTTGATAATCTCAATGAAGGTATTGCAGTGTTTGGCTTTGATGGACGATTGAAGCTTTTTAATGATGGTTTTACTAACATTTGGGAAGTATCAAATGAATTCTTAAAAGCGGATCCGCATGTCTACGATGTATTAGATCGGTGCGGTAAAATCATGCATGATTTTGACGGCATGGAAGGTCTCAAAACCATGATCGTTGGGGGAGAAGTAAAAAAAGAAGCATCATCAGGACAATTTAAACTAACCAATGAAAAAGTGATCAATTATTCATTAGTACCATTGCCAGATGGTGCGGTTCTTCTCATTTTTATCGACGTATCTGATAGTTTCCGTGTTGAATATTCATTAAGAAAGCACAACGAAGCCCTAGAAGAAGCCCAAAATATTAAAACAGATTTCCTAGCCCATATGTCTTATGAACTTAGAAATCCGCTTAATAGTGTTTTGGGTTTTGCGGAACTTCTTAAAAAAGAATATCAAGGTCCACTCAATGAGCAGCAACATCAATATATGCGAAATATACTGAGTGCTTCAGATTATTTACTTGATCTTATTAATGATATTCTTGACCTTTCTGTTATTGAGGCCGGTGGTCTTTCCATTGAAGCGTCTGAATTTAACTTGCCAGAAATGATTGATAATGTGATTAGAAAAGTTGATGAAAGAGTTAAGCAAAAACATATTCATCTTAATGTGGATTATGATCCAGAATTAACGACCGTTAAAGCTGACCCTAAGCGAATTCAGCATTCTGTTTCTAACCTTTTAAGTAATGCGGTTAAATTTACATCTGAATCTGGCCATATTGATGTGAGAACGTGGCAAGATGAACAAAATTATCTTATAAGCATCCGTGATGACGGTATTGGAATAGAGCCGGATGAAAAAGAAGAAATTTTTGAAAAATTCTATACGGGATCAAACGTTCCCAAAGGAAAAGGAACAGGATTAGGGTTATCACTGGTGAAGATATTTGTTGAAATTCATGGTGGCGAGGTGATAGTTGAATCCGATTTAGGAATGGGTTCAGAATTGACATGTAGACTGCCAAAAGAACTACCTGAATTTGAGGATATTCAAGAGCAAGGCAAATACAGTGAGATACCGCAGTTATTGTCATGAGAGAGTTAAATTTTAATCTTCAAAATTTAGAGGCTACGCGTCTGTTTGCAAATCAATTGTCCGTCACCCTTAAAACTGGAGATATCATCACATTTGAAGGAACATTAGGAGCAGGAAAAACAGAATTTTGTCGCGCACTAATTCATGCAATAGGATACCACGAGGATGTTCCAAGCCCGACATTCAGCCTTCTGCAAACATATGAACCTGAACTTGATGATCAGCAAAAACCAGCGATTTGGCATTTTGATTTATACCGATTAGAAAATAGCGAAGACGTTTTAGAATTAGGGATAGAAGATGGATTTGACACTGCAATTACTTTGATTGAATGGCCTGACAAAATGGGGTCTTATTTACCTGATGGGTATTTAAAAATAATGCTTTCCATGGGGGATGATGAAGGATCGAGAAATATAAAAATTATCTGCGATGATTATTGGGCAATTAGATTAAAGGACTTAAAAGTATAGTATGAGCCGAAAAGACGACATTAGAAAATTTCTCGCGACTACGGAATGGGCAAATGCAGAAATAACACCGCTTGCTGGTGATGCATCATTTCGGCGTTACGACAGGGTGGTGCAAGGAAATAAAAAAGCGGTGCTTATGGATGCCCCACCTGTTTTTGAAGATACGAGGCCATTTTTTGCGGTGGCAAAATATATTCATTCAAAAGGATTAAGGGCACCCGCAATATATGCATTTGATTTTGATAAAGGATTTTTATTATTAGAAGATCTTGGGGATGACCTTTTTAAAAGAGTTTTAGAAAGGCAGCCAGAAAAAGAAGCTTCACTATATAAAAGGGCCGTAGATGAGCTGATATCATTAAATAAGCACGATGTCCCAAATGTTTTGCCCCTGAACGATCAAAAATATGAATTGCCAATCTATGATATGGCGCTTTATTTGACTGAGATTGCCCTTTTAACGGATTGGTATTATCCGGCAATACATGGAAAACGTTTATCAATTCAAAAACGTGAAGAATTTATGGATATCTGGCGTGATGCGTTATCTGAAATATCGAATATTCAAGAATGCATGGTGCTTCGCGATTATCATGCTGAAAATTTACTTGATATGGAAGATGGTGGCATAGGACAATTGGATTTTCAGGACGCGGTTTTAGGCCATTTAGCATATGACCTTGTGTCGCTATTACAGGATGCCAGAAGAGATGTGACTCCAAAAGTTGAAGAAGAAATGGTTGCATATTATGCGGGTGAAATGGATCTTAATCTTGAAAAGTTTAAAGAACATTATGCTATCCTGGGCGCTCAAAGAAATATTAAGATCATCGGTATATTTGCACGACTTTATTTAAGAGACGGCAAAGATGCTTATTTAGGGCTTCAGCCACGTATGTGGGGATTATTGGAGCGCTGCTTAGAGCATCCATCATTAGGACGTGTGAAAGGTTGGTTGGACGAAAATATACCGAACCTTCGCGATGTGCCGTTAATGGCGAAAAAATTAAACCCTGATCAGGCGATTATTTTAGCTGCTGGATTGGGAACTCGTATGCTGCCGCTTACCGAAGATATGCCAAAGCCACTTATTAAGGTTGCTGGAAAAGAAATGCTAACCTGGACACTTGATGCTTTAGCGTGGGCGGGTGTTAAACGTGCCGTGATAAACAAGCATCATCATGCCGATCAAATAGATATGTTTGTAAATGAGCGTATTGATTGGCGTCCAGAAATATTATTATCTGATGAAAGCGACTTGTTGATGGATAGCGGTGGAGGGATCAAAAAAGGCCTTAAGCAGCTCTCAAATGAGCCATTTTTTATCATAAATAGTGACATGATATGGCAAAACGAAGGGCTTTATGCATTAACCAGATTAGCGACCGCATGGGATGATAATATGGATATGCTTATGCTGCTTATTAAAAGAGAAGCAGCACACGGTCATGACGGTGCAGGTGATTTCCATATGGCAAAGGATGGTTGTTTATCTTGGCGAGGGAATAGCAGTACTGCTGATTATCTTTATAGTGGTATTATGATCATTCGTCCTGAATGCTTTGAAGATACGCCCGATGAGCCATTCAGTTTAAAAATATTATTTGACCGCGCTGAAAAACAGAAGAAATTATTCGGTATCGTTCACACTGGATCATGGTATCATGTCGGCACCCCTGAAGCGATTGGGGAAACAGAGAAACGATTAAAGGGGAAATAAAAAGCCTATGCCAAGACGGCTTAAAAAAAATCCCGAAATATATAATATTCCGGCGCATCAATCTTTTGTTGATGTGCTCGCGACCGGCATAATTGAACGTTTTGGCCATGACCCAATTTCTTTAAGTGAAGTTTTAATTTTATTACCAAACAGACGTGCCGTTCGGTCCTTACGAGAAGCATTTTTAAGGATCAGTGACGGAAAACCGATTGTATTACCGAATATGCAACCCATTGGGGATGTTGATGAAGATGGTTTGATAATGGGTGGTGGTACGCTTTATGATGATCTTTCCATAATGCCTTCTGTGCCACCATATATGCGGCAAATGCTTCTTATGAATATTATTCATGATTGGTATAAAAAAAGCGGAGAAGATATTCCAGAAAATTCTGGATGTGCCGTTCTCGCAGAAGCATTAGGTCAGTTACTTGATCAAGTTCAAACCGAAGAAATCAATTTTCATTCAATAGAAGATATCGTACCCGCAGAATACGCCATCCATTGGCAACAAACATTGGAATTTCTAAAAATCCTAACGGAAGGTTGGCCACATGTTCTAGCGACTACGGGCTATATGGATAGTGCGTTAAGGCGTAATAATTTATTGCAGGCGTTAAAAGAGACTTGGTTAAATAACCCACCGGAACATCCCATTATTGCCGCCGGTTCAACAGGTTCCGTTAAAGCGACGGGTGAACTTCTTTCAATTATTTCAAGACTGCCTAAAGGTATGATTGTATTACCGGGAATAGATCAAAATGTTGATGATGAAATTTGGGGAAAAATAGAGGACACCCATCCACAAATGACTATGAAACATTTGCTTGAAATTATTGGCGCTGACAGAATTGAAATTAATAATTGGGATGGAAGCGCACCGCAAATTGATAATGAGAAAACTATTCTATTTCGTGAAATAATGCGCCCTGCGGAGACAACCCATCATTGGCGTGACCTTATAAAACCGGAAATAAAAGACATTAAACAAATTGTTACACCCGGAAATCGTGAAGAGGCAGGCATTATCGCGATGATGATGAGGGAGCAGTTAGAAACCCCGGGTAAAACGGCGGCGCTCGTCACACCAGATCGAATGCTTGCAAGACAAGTTGCGGGTGAATTAAGACGATGGAATATTGAAATTGATGATAGTGCGGGAACACCGCTTTTTAACAAAGCCGTTGGGGTATATTTAAGGCTTACTGCAGAAATGGTGATGGAGAACTTTAGCCCGGTATCATTAATGAGTGCCCTTAAACAACCGCTTATGTCTGGCGGTAAAAAAATCGCGGACTTTAGGGGAAATGTCAGACAATTTGAACGTAGATATTTACGCGGTCCTAGGCCATCAGCCGGGCTTTATGGTTATGAAAAGATTATGGCCCATGAAAGTGGTCAGGATGATGAATTATATGAGTGGTGGTGTTCAATTCAAAAAGCAATTGAACCTTTTGATGCGTTAATGGCCAAACCAGACGTCACATTTGAAGAAATGCTGCTCGCTCATATTGAAATGGCTGAGAATTTAGCGGCAACCGATAAAATTTCAGGTGATAAACGATTATGGAAAGGCGATGACGGTGAAGCCGCAGCAACATTAATTGAAGATTTGCAACAAGCGGCACCCTACATGCGTAATTTTAATAGCAACCAATATGCTACACTTTTCGAGCAATTCATGAAACCAGTCACCGTCCGTTCAAAATATGGGCAGCACCCAAGATTAAATATTTGGGGACCACTGGAAGCAAGACTTCAACATGCGGATTTAATGATTTTATCAGGATTAAACGAAGGTAATTGGCCGCCTGATGCAGGGGATGACCCATGGATGAGCAGACCAATGCGAAAAGATTTTGGCCTGCCGGGACTTGAGCAGAAAATAGGCTTAAGTGCACATGATTTCGTACAGACGGCAAGCGCAAAAAATGTTGTGATTACGAGATCAGAAAAGCAAGAGGGTACACCGACCGTCAAATCACGCTGGTTAAATCGACTTCATGCAATCATTGGTGATGAGCATCATCAAAAAGAAAGCAAAAAATGGCTTTCTTTCTATAAAGAAATAGATAGTCCAGCAGAGACAACAATCATTAAATCGCCTGCGCCAACGCCGCCTATATCTGCAAGGCCGCGTAAATTATCAGTAACCCGTATTCAACAGTGGATGCAGGATCCTTATGGCATTTACGCGAGTAAAATACTTAAATTAAAAAAACTTGATGAGCTGGATCAGGATCCAGGTGCCATTGATAAGGGTATTATTCTTCATGATATTCTTGATGATTTTATGAATGAATATGTTGATCATATGCCGGATGATGCCTATCAGAAGTTATTAGATATCGGTAAGAACTATTTTAAAGAAAAAATAGATAGACCAACAGTGCGCACTTTTTGGTGGCCTAGGTTTAAGCAAATAGCAAAATGGTTTGTGGATAATGAAGCAAAACGCCGAGAAACCATAAAGACATTGGCAACAGAAACAGTTGGACAAGTAAAACTGAAAGATTTAGTTGGTGGTGAATTTACTTTGGACGCGACAGCAGACAGAATTGATTTACTACCGGACGGTACGTTAAATATTATTGATTATAAAACAGGCAGCAGTCCAAAGATCAATCAAATCAGGGCAGGATATGCGCCGCAGTTATCCTTAGAAGCCGTTATCGCCACAAAAGGTGGTTTCTCATTGCAGTCGACCAGATCAGTCTCTGAGCTATCTTATTGGGAATTAAAAGGGGGCGAAAAACCCGGTGACATTAAATCATATAGCCTTAAAGCAAGTGGCAAAGCCAAGATAGATATTGAAGAGCTCACTAAGCAATCATATGACGGGTTAATTAAGCTTGTCACGACGTTTGATATGGAGAAAACACCCTATTTAAGTAATCCAAACCCACTTGAAAAAGGATATGGTGACTTTGATCACCTAGCCCGCACGAAAGAATGGGGAGAGGGCTGATGGTTAAGCAAACAGCTGAACAATTACGTGCCTCGAACCCTAATGCTTCGGTCTGGGTTGGGGCATCGGCGGGTACAGGTAAAACATTCGTATTATCCAATCGCGTGCTGAGGTTAATGTTATCGGGCAGTCGCCCTGATAAGATTTTATGTCTGACGTATACCAATACCGCAGCCGCAGAAATGGCAATTCGCGTTAATAAACGGCTGTCTACTTGGATCACAATGGATGAAGCCGAGTTATATTCCGAGCTTGAGAGTGTTTTAGGGAAAGCCCCTGAAAAAGATCAACTGCTTCTAGCGCGTAAATTATTTGCAAAAGTTCTTGATGTGCCGGGCGGCTTAAAAATTCAAACAATCCATTCATTCTGTCAGTCCTTATTGGGGCGGTTTCCTGTCGAAGCTGGCATTGCGCCAAATTTTGATCTTTTGGATGATATTACGATCAATGAACAATTGCGTCTCTCGCAAGATGAACTTTTGCTTGAGATCGCGGACGGAGAGCGTGACGAGCTTAGTAAATCATTAGAACAAATATCAAGCATGCACGCGGAAAGCACCTTTACCGATTTAATGAGGGGCTTAACCAATGAACGGGGTGGTTTGGAAACTCTGTTTAAACGAAATTCACATTCATTTGACCGTCTGATCGCAAGTTTGAAAAGTTTATTAGGTTTTGAGAAAAAAGACACAAGAAAAAGTATTTTAGAAGCGGCATGTGATGATGAATTTTTAAATTCAACTGAAATTGAAGAAGCAGCAAAGAAACTATTAACGGGTACTAAAACCGATCAAGATCGTGGTGCTTTGATATTCGAATGGTTGAATAATACGGATAATAGAATTGATGGTTTTGGCATTTATAAAGGAGCTTTTTTAACGGCGAAAAATGAAATACGTGCGAAGCTTGCGACTAAAAAAATATCCGATGAATATCCGCTTGATCTTGAGATGTTATTTAAAGAAGCTGAAAGAGTTATGTTTGTGATTGAACGGCTAAGAAAATTTTCCCTTTTTGAAAACACGAGCAATATTTTAAGGATCGGGTTTGAGCTGATTAATAAATATAATCAACGTAAGAAAAGCCGTAATGTTGTTGATTATGATGATTTAATTGGAAAAGTAAGCGAGCTCGTACAAAAAATTGATGCCAGCTGGATTTTGTTTAAGCTTGATGAAGGTATCGATCACATTCTTATTGACGAAGCGCAAGATACAAACCCGACGCAATGGGATATTATTCGTAAAATATCACAAGAATTCTTTGATGGTGCCGGTGCACGTGACGAAAGCGATAATGGGGGCCGTACAATTTTTGCTGTTGGTGATATTAAACAATCAATTTATTCGTTTCAAAAAGCAGAGCCGAGAAAATTTGATGAAAATAAACGATATTTCATTAAACAAGCACATGATGCAGGGCTAAAATTTGTTGAAGTGCCGATGAATTTATCTTTCCGTTCAACGGCAGCCGTTCTAGATACTGTCGATAAAGTGTTTGAACATGAAGAAAAACGCTTTGCCATATCATTTAATGATGCTGAAATTATACATGACACGTACCGAAAAGATGAACACGGATTGGTTGAAGTATGGGATACTATTGAGCCACCAGAGGTTAAAGAAGACGAATATTGGTCACCGCCCGTTATTCAAAAAGCAAGTCATGATCCAAAACAAATCGTAGCTGAGAAAATCGCAGATCAAATTAAGAATTGGATTGATAGCAAGAAGATTTTGCCATCCAAAGGTCGCCCGATAACAGCAGGGGATATTCTTATCCTCGTGCAAAAACGTAAAGAATTTGTACACTATATGATCAGTTCTTTAAAAATGCGCGGTATTAATGTCGCAGGACTTGATCAAATGGTTTTAACGGAACAATTACCTGTTATGGATTTGATGGCCGTTGCCAATTTTACGCTTTTGCCAAGTGATGACCTGACATTGGCTGTTGTTTTAAAAAGCCCTTTTATTGGTTTGGAAGAAGAAGACCTTTTTGATCTTGCGAACCCGCGGGGTAAAAATGAAAGCTTATGGCAGGCGCTTTTGAAACGCAGAAATGAGCGGGACAGTTTTAGAAAAGCGGCTGATGCCTTAACTGACCTAACCAATTATGCGGATTTTTATCCACCATTTGATTTTTTTACTTATTTGCTATCTGCACGTGGTGGTCGTCAAAAATTAATTGCTAGACTTGGGGAGCAAATTAATGATCCAGTTGATGAATTTTTAAATCAGGCAATGAAATATGAACAAAATAATATTTCGTCAATGCAAGGGTTTTTAAATTGGTTCACCAAAGGCGACATTAAAATTAAAAGGGAAATGGATCAGGGGGGCGGTATGGTTAGAGTTATGACCGTCCACGGTGCAAAAGGACTTCAAGCACCGATCGTTTTTCTTCCAGATACGTGTCAAAGTCCAGGATTAAAGGATAATTTATATTGGCATAAAGAAGGTTTAAGCGAACACTTGCTTTATGTAAGAAATGAAGAGACGCGCGTCGACATCGCAAAAACAGCGTTTGATGAGCGTAAACGTGAAATTGAAAATGAAAATAAGCGGCTTTTATATGTTGCTATGACACGTGCTGAAGATCAACTTTATGTCACGGGGTGGGAAGATAAACGAGGGCGTAAAGATGGAAATTGGTATGATTTAATTCGTAATGCCGTTGATAATATGGACGGTACTGAAGAAATTGATGTTAAGGGCGAACTTGTCTTAAGGTTAGAGAAGGGCACAAAAACCGCAGGAGATGTAAAAACGCCACTCATTAAGGATGATCAAGTAAAGGAATTACCATCGTGGGCATTTAATACACCGATGGTTGAACCTATGCCTTCTAAGCCGTTATCACCATCAAAAATTGATGAAGATGAAGAAGTGGTAAGAAGCCCTTTAAAAATTGCTGAGCAAATGAAACAGGATAAACGAAAATACCATCGAGGTAGGTTAATTCATAAATTGTTAGAAATATTACCAAATAAGAATTCTGATGAATGGCAAATATCAATTGAACGTTATTTGAAACAAGATGCCCATGAATTATCTATTGAGCAAATTGCGGACATTGAAAATGAAGTGTTAGAAATATTAAACAGTCCGTCTTTAGAAGGACTGTTTGGCCCTAATAGTCGTTCTGAAGTACCAATCGTAGGTCAAGTTGGTGATTTTACATTAAGTGGACAAGTTGACCGTTTGGCGGTTCATAATGATGAGGTTTTAATCATAGATTATAAAACCAATAGACCACCTGCTAGAAGTCCTGAAATGGTTCCAAAAATTTATCAAAGACAAATGGCCGCCTATAAAGCCGTCTTAAAAGAAGTCTATCCAGATAAAACAATTAAATGCTTTTTATTATGGACGGATATCGCAGAATTAATGGAAATTCCAGACGAGTTATTAAATAAATTTACATTTTAACATCCTTCCCCTTGACGAAGGTATAAGGGCTTCTTATGTTCACTACATATTGATTTAATTTGAGGAAAAAACATGAGCATTAAAGCAGTAACAGACGCCGATTTCGAAGCAGAAGTTTTGAATTCTGATAAACCAGTAATAGTGGATTTTTGGGCGGAATGGTGCGGACCTTGTAAACAATTTGGTCCTGTATTTGAGGAAGTTTCAAATAGTTATGGTGATGTAACATTTGCCAAGGTGAATATTGATGAAAACCCTGAAGCGCCTACTAAATATGGTGTGCGTAGTATTCCGACAATGCTTATGTTTAAAAATGGCGAAGTATCAGCGATGAAAGTCGGTAATACGGCAAAAGGTGATTTTGAAGCATGGATTAAAGAAAACTCATAATCCTGTTAATCATTAAAAAATAAGGGCGTCTCTTTATTAGAGAGCGCCCTTTTTCTTTGGGTTTTTATAACTTTTTAGCTAAAGAATTCTTTTTCATATGCTTCAACAAAAAATTGCATATCTTCCGGTCTGGCTGTACTGATCCGCATCCAATCTAACTTAGGTGGGAACGGGCGTCCAATTAATATGCCGTGTTTAAGAATACGCGCATTAACTTCTTTTGAATCCATTCCTGTTTCAAAAAATGTGAAATTCGCATTTGATTTTATATAACGCATATTGTGTTTTTCACAGAAATCATAAAGTATTTGAAGTGCTTCTGCATTTTTACGCAGAACAAAATTTTGGTATTCAGTGTCGTTATAACTTGCAATCGCGCCCCACATAGCGGGTCCATTAATTGAGCCTGTCATAAGGCTTTTAATTTTTGCAAGCATTTCTGTTGAACCAAAACCGAAACCAATTCGAACCCCAGCAAATGCATGAATTTTTGAAGCAGTGCGTGTCACAACAACGTTTGGATATTCTGTGACCAGTGGTATCATAGTTTGATAGTTTGGATCAGTAACATATTCAAAATATGCTTCATCAACAAAAACATAACATTTTTGCGACATTTCCTTGCAGAATTCTTTTAATTTTTCACCGTGCATGACAGTTGGGATAGGGTTATTTGGATTACAAAGATAGATGATCTTAACATCATCCGTATATGCTGCTTTCATTGCATCTAAATCAATTGATAGATCATCGGCAACAGGCACCCATATTTTTTCAATGCCGCGACGGTTACTATAATCCATAAAGGTATCGTCATAAGTTGGGTTCGGGGCAAGAATTTTGCCACCTTCCATTGCGACCATAAGGGCCAGTGTTTTTAAGATCTCACCTGACCCACCAGCCACCATAACATTTTCTGTAGGTACTTTTTCCATAATTGCAATGAGTTCAGTTAGCGGGCCTCTTGCACCACCACCACTATATAGATGGCCATATTGGTGCGCTTCGTGCATTGCTTTACTTGCCGCTTTGCTTATACCGTAGGGGTTTTCATTTGCACTCATACGGATGGGATTTTCCGGGGTTGGCGTATACCCTTCAATGGTGACACTTTGTGCATGGGCATTTTGAGCTAACATAAGGCTACCGGCAAGCGCCGTTCCGCCTATGAGCCATTGTCTTCTGGTAATTTCAGTCATTCTTCTTCCCTTTTTTGTGATTTATGTAATCAGGATAGCAAATAATTAGTCGATGTCACCAAAAATATAAAAGGCACCGTGCTATGATAGTACGGTGCCTTAGTGAATAAAAATGATGCCGAATGTCAGGTGAACAGTTTCTCGTAAACTTCGGCGAAATATTGCATATCTTCAGGTTTGCCCATACTTACACGGCACCAATCAAGAAATGGCGGGAAGGGACGCGCAACGATGATACCATTTTCACTAAACATTTTTCGGACTTCTTGGATGTCTTTTCCGGTTTTAAAGAAGATGAAATTGGAATTTGATTTCACATATTCAACGCCATGTTTATCGAAAAGATTATATGTAATCTGAAGCGATTCACGATTTTTACGGCGCAGAAAATCTTGTGTTTCCGTATCTTTATAGCTTTCTGCAGCTCCCGCAACAGCCAGTTGGTTTGTGCCACCTGTCATGAATTCACGAATTTTCCTAATCCATGCTTCGGAGCCATAACCGATACCAAGCCTTACACCCGCAAATCCATGTATTTTAGAGGCCGTTCTGGCGACAACGATATTTTCATGCGTGGCTGTTAATGGCACCATTGTTTCATAATCTGGATTTTCAACATACTCATGATATGCTTCATCAATAAAGACCAGACACTTTTTAGACATATCAATACAAAAATCGCGTAACTTATCTTTATGCATAATGCTTGGAAGTGGATTGTTTGGGTTTACAAGATAGATAATGCTGACATCATCTGTATACGCTTCACGCATGGCATCCAAATCAATGGTCATATTTTCATCAACAGGAACGCGTGTAATTGGAACATCACGGCGTTCAGCATATCTTGTTAAATCATGATATGTCGGCTCAGCGGTTAGAACGCGCCCCCCTTCTACTTTGGTAATTAAGCCAAGCGTTTTTAAAATTTCACCTGAGCCACTAGAAAAAGTGATGTTTTTAGGCTCAACGCCCTCCATTTCAGCAAGTGTCTGTATGAGTTCCATATATTTTCCGCGACCATAATGATGGGCCGTATCGAACATTTTGATAATGGCATTGCGGGCTGCCCGCGAAATGCCGTATGGATTTTCATTCGTCCCTAAACGAATGGGGTTTTCTGCTGTTGGTTTAAAGCCGGGAACTGCCATGTCCTGCGCTAAAGCGCGGCTATTACCCATTACCATTGCAACGGCAGCCGCTGAGCCACCACGCAACCAATCACGTCTTGATATATCATTTGTCATTACTAGTTCCTTATATTTTTAATAATGTTATGAAATAATATAACTTAAGATAACGATTTTTCTGAAAAAGTCACGGATAGATTTAACACATAAAAAAAGAGCATCGCCACAATTGACAATGCTCTTTTAATTTCAATTTGTTATCAAGTTTATGAAACAAACTCTTTTTCATAAACCTCAGCAAAATATTTCATATCTTCTGGTTTTTGAATGCTCACTCTTGCCCAATCAAGGAATGGCGGGAAGGGGCGACCGACATTAATACCGTGCTTTAGGAAACGGTCTCTCACTTCAGCAAAATCAATACCGGTTTCAAAGAAGGTGAAGTTAGCATTTGATTTAAAATGTCTTACTTTGTGCTTCTCAAAAACTTTATAGACTTCTTCTAAGCCTTCTTTGTTTTTTTGAATTACGAAATCCATAAATTCTTTATCTTTGTAGCTGGCAAGTGCACCATGAACAGACGGGGTTGCAACTGTACCCGTAACGCGGCGGTTTATTTTTCTGAGAAGTTCCGGCTTAGCGATTGCAAACCCAACCCGAACGCCAGCAAACCCATGAATTTTTGACGCGGTTCTTGAAACAATAACATTATCAGTCGTTGCAGCCACTTGTGCCATTGAACCATAGTTAGAATCGGTTACATATTCATGATAAGCTTCATCAACAAAGACGATACATTTTTGCGACATTTCCATCACAAATTCTTGTAATGCTTTCTTTTCAATTATGGTTGGAATTGGATTATTTGGATTACATAGATAGATTATTTTTACATCATCCGTATAAGCGGCGCGCATGGCATCCAGGTCAATTGACATATCGTCTTTTTTGACGTCTACCCAAATGATGTCGGTTCCAACCCATTCGCTATAACGAACAAGATCGTGATATGTTGGGTTAGCAGCCATTACTTTACCACCATCAAGTTCGGTGATAAGTGCCATAACTTTAAGCACTTCTTTTGATCCACTAGCAAGTAGGATATTTTCAGGGGTTACGCCATTCATATCCGCATAGAGCTTTAATAATTCACGGCGACCGGACCCGCCATATAAATGAGATACATCGTATGCTCCAGCCATTGCTTTATGTGCTGCGCGTGCAACACCATAAGGGTTTTCATTGGCACTCATACGGATAGGGTTCTCTTTCGTGGGAGTATATCCCTTCAAAGTTACGCTTTGAGCTTGCGCGGAAGTTGCATAGGCTAGTCCTGCGGCAGCCAATGATGATGTGCCTTTTAACCAGTCACGTCTTGTTAATTCTCTCATGTTTTATCCCCTTAAAGGTTAATAGTTTAGCCAAAGTCCCGTTTATAAACTTCGACAAGATATTTCATTTCTTCTGGTTTTGCTGTGCTAATGCGAACCCAGTTTTTATATGGTTCATAAGGTCTACCGACCAATATGCCTGATTCAAGCAATTTATCTCTTACTTCTTTCGCATCCCGTTTTGCATTGTAATATACGAAGTTAGCATGTGCATTAACGTATGGAAGATCTAATTCGTCGAACATCTTATATAGAATGTTAAGCGCTTCATAGTTTTTATCGATAACAAATTTCTGATAGTCAGCGTCTTGATAGCTCGTGATAGCGCCCATTAATGCAGGGTAAGATGTTGTGCCAGAACGAAATTTCATTAGTTCACGAATAGTATCTGGGTGAGCAAAGGCAAAGCCAACACGCACATTTGCAAACCCGTGAATTTTTGAAGCGGTTCTTAAAACAACAATATTTGGATTATCTTTAATAAGGTGTGCCATCGTTGAGAAACTATCATCACGTACATATTCATAGTACGCCTCATCAATCACAATCATCGCCTTTTTCGAAAATTCAAGACAGAATTCTTCCAATGCATTTTTTTCAATAATGCTTGGGATTGGATTGTTTGGATTACAGAGATAAATACACGTTGTTTTATCTGTAACGGCTTTTCTCATCGCATCTAAGTCAATGGTTAAGTCATCTGCTACAGGGACAGTAATGATATTGGCACCGAAATTTCTTGCGGACCTTAAAATACCACCGAATGTTGGATAAGGGGCGATCATATCACCGCCTGACATACCGCAAAGAGCGCCTGTTGCCATTAGGTATTCGCCTGACCCGGCGCCAACGGCAATGCATTCTTCCGGAATATTTTCCATTTCAGCAATGACTTTGGTTAATTCTCCTCGTATGGTGAAATTATAAGTATGAGCACGCTTATAGGCCTCAACTATGACTTTCATCGCCTTTGGGTTGATACCATAAGGGTTTTCATTATTGGTCATACGAATTGGGTTTTCAGGACTAATTGGTGCCCCCATATTCATAATGCTGCCCATGTCTTGTGCGGATGCACTACTTCCAAGCATAACGCCGCCAGCGACGGCTGACGTTCCGACTAACCAGTCTCTTCTTGTTAATTTTCCTGCCATTATATCCTCCCTGATATTTTATGATTAACCGAAGTCTTGCTTATATTTTTCAACGAAATATTGCATTTCTTCCGGTTTTGATAAACTTAATCTCACCCAGTTTGTAAATGGTGCGAATTCTCTACCAGTAAGAATATGATGTTTTTTCATAATTTCAGCGACTTCTTTAGATGGTCGTCCCGCATTGAAAAAGATAAAGTTCGCATTACTTTTCACGTACTCAAGATTTAGTTCATCAAGCATATTGGAAACGATTGTTTGGCATTCTTTGTTTTTCTGTCTCAAAAAAGCTTGATATTCCATATCCTGATAACTGGCGATCGCGCCGCGCATTGTTGGAAGAGCTAATGTGTTTGTGAATAATCCGAACATTTTTTTAATAATATCGGGATGCGCATAACAGACACCAAAGCGCATGCCGGCAAATGCGTGAATTTTTGATGCGGTGCGTGTAACAATCACATTTTTATTTTCTTTGACCATGCCGATCATGCTCTCGTAATTCTCATTATCCACATATTCAAAATATGCTTCATCAATTAATACTGTTGCCTGGTCGGAATATTCATTGATGAATTCTATTAAAGCATTTTTTTCAATGATGGTTGGAATTGGATTATTTGGATTACAAAGATATATTAATTTCACATACTTCGTCATTGCGGCGCGGATAGCATCCAAATTGATGGCCATGTCATCACTGACCGGTACTTCAATAAGTTTTGAACCAAGTGTGCGACCAAAACGGGCGATGTCACCATATGTTGGCGTAGGCAATAAAATATCACCGCCAGCAAGCGCATTGAATACGGCTGCTTTTTCTAAAAACTCCGTAGAACCAGCACCAAGGCCGACATATTCTTGAGGAATATCTTCTAATTTCGCCATCAGTCCTAATAATTGAAATAAAGTTTGGAAGGCATATTTATGTGAATCATCCGCAGAGTCAGCAATTGCTTTTCTTGCTTTTAAAGATTGCCCGTAAACATTTTCATTTAAATGCGCACGAATTGGGTTTTCCGCGGTCGGATTAACATTGGGTGCCATGAATGATTGTGCGGCGGCTTTACTGCCTGATAAGGCAAGAGTTGCTGCAGCTGCGGTAGCTGATCCCGTAAGCCAGTCACGGCGAGTTATGGTTTTTGTCATAATATGATTGTCCAAATATTTTTACGTTATTTTTTATTATTGAAATAATGTAACATATATAACCATATATATAACTTGAATCCAAGGAATAAAAAAGCACCTGTAGTAATCCACAGATGCTTTTTCTTAAATTAGAATAGAATAATATTAGCCAAATACTTTACGGTAAGTATCCGCTACATATTGCATTTCTTCTGGTTTTACGGTGCTCATTCTTACCCAATTTGTAAATGGTGGGAATGGGCGACCACTCCATATACCGTGTTTTCTTAATTCTTCTGCAACTTCGGTTGATGGTCGACCCGCATTAAAGAAGGCAAAATTGGTGTTGGACTTTACATATTCCAAGTTTAAATCTTCAAACATCTTTTCTAAAATATCCATGCTTTCACGGTTTTTTTGCTTGATGATTGATTGATATTCTATGTCTTGATAGCTTTCGATTGCACCTGCGACTGCAACATTACCAAGCGATAAATTAAATGGCCCTGCAATATAGCGCATTGTTTCAGGATGGGCGAATGCAAACCCTATACGAACACCCGCAAATCCGTGAATTTTAGAAGCCGTGCGGCAAATGATAATGTTCTTATTATCGACAACCAAATCCTTCATTGATTGAAAATCTGGATTATTCACATATTCAAAATAAGCTTCATCAATTACGACTAGGACACGTTTTGACATTTCAAGACAAAAATCTTTAAGTGCATTTTTCTCAATAATACTTGGAATAGGGTTATTGGGGTTACATAAGTATACCAATTTAATGTCATCGGTCATTGCACTGCGCATGGCGTTTAAATCAATATGTAAATCATCACCTACAGATACAGACACAACCTCAACTCCGAGCATTTTAGCGGTGCCCGTTACGCTTTGATAAGTCGGATCTGGGGCGAGGACTTTGCCGCCCTTAATGGCACAGGCCATTGCGGCTTTTTCAAGAAATGGCGTTGACCCATTGCCGATCGCAATATGCGATCCCGGAATACCTTCCATTTTCGAAATAACTTGATTTAACGTCCGTTGTTCAAAAAAGTTGTATAAGTGAGCTGTTTCGGCGGCTTTATCCATTACTTTCTTTGCTTTAAGTGAGGGACCATAGACATTTTCATTGAACCCAGCACGAATTGGATTTTCAGGTGTTGGGTTTAAGTTTGGATTAGGAACTGTTTGTGCGGATACCATTTTTGAAACGAGCATGCTACCTGCAACAGTTGCCCCACCAACAAGCCAATCACGGCGCGTTAATTCAGTTGTCATATTTATTCCTTATATTTTGTCTAATTGGATAGCTTATATGTAATGTTTATTATTAGAGAGGCAAGCATAAAATAATTGATATTTTTTTTCGTAGCCACCTTTACATTAGAATTGTTCTAAACTATATAACAACTATATTAATAATTAAAAAGGATTTAAAAATGAATAGAGTTCCAGACGTTACTTTTAAAACCCGCGTTCGTAATGATGCAATTGAAGGCCCGAACCCATTTGAATGGAAAGATTTAACAACAGACGAGATCTTTAAAAATAAGAAAGTTGTTGTTTTCTCTCTACCCGGTGCATTTACACCAACGTGCTCTACAAGCCATCTTCCTAGATACGAAGAACTATACGAAGACTTCAAAACGGAAGGCGTTGATGCCATTGTTTGTATTTCTGTGAATGATGCATTTGTGATGTATCAATGGGGTTTAAGCCAAAATGCGAAGAATGTATTCTTGCTTCCAGACGGAAATGGCGAATTCAGCCGTAAAATGGGTATGCTTGTAAATAAAGATAATCTTGGGTTTGGGATGCGTAGCTGGCGTTATTCAATGCTCGTTGATAACGGTGAAGTTAAGAAAGTATTCTCCGAAGAAGGATACAGCGATAATTGTCCTACTGACCCATTTGAAGTATCTGATGCTGATACAATGTTAAATTATCTAAAATCATAATTTTAGTATAATTGTACTAATAAAAAAGGCCGGTAATTTTACCGGCCTTTTGTTTTTATGATCTAACTTAATCTAAAAATTATAAATCATTGAAACAGAGAATTTGTCACGTTTAATCGCGTGATTATATCTGTAATTAGTTGTGCCAACTTGTTCCAAAACACCAGCGACAAACTCATAAACATCTACATTGTCATTAGTTTGATGATTATGCGTTGAGCGTGTGTAGTTCGCTCTTATTGATATTTGTTCTGAAAGGTATGCTTGGATACCACCACCAAAAAGTAAACCAGAACCGGAATTGTTAAATTGTTCGTTACCCGCGAAACTATTTAGTTTTAGCTGTGAAAACCCAATTTGTCCAAAAACGACGACATCCGGTGAAACCCAAATCCCAGGAAATACTGAAACGCCGAATTCATTTGTTTGTTCAAATCTACTCGCTGCAGTAGGTTCATTTGAAATAAAACTATACGTATAATTTGCTTCAGCCGCTAATGTAAATTGTCCTTCTGAAATTCTATATCCTAAAAATACACCGGCGCCACCACCTTCAGCAGTATAAAGTGGGTTTCTTGTGGTTGTTGAAAGAATGTCACCTTCAAAAACAACACCATCAAATTCAGGGGTGATAATTGTTAAATCAGATTGACTGGTTTTCCCATAGGAACCTTCAATTCCCATATAAGCACCATCATGAATGCTTGCTTGTGCATTGGCTGAATAGGTATCAATTGAAATGGTTGCCAAAAGACCGCCAATCATAATTTTCATATTCATTTTATTTCCTTTAAGTTCTTAATTTATAAAAGACCTTAAAGGATGAAGTTTAAAATTTGTTTAATTGAGTAAATAAATTTATTTCATGTATGTCATTCGATAAACGGCGCCCGCTTCATCGTCAGCAATAAGCAAACTTCCGTCTTTTAATTCAAGGACATCCGTAGGGCGTCCCCAGGCTTTGTTGTTTTGTAAAAAGCCTGTGATAAACGGTTCATATTTAATGGCTTTTCCATTTTCAACAGTAACGAGCGTTAGCATATGGCCGGTATGACCCGCTTCATTAGTACGGTTCCAGGAACCATGTTCAGCAATAATGATATTATTTTTGAATTTTTCAGGAAGCATGTTTCCCTTATAAAACGCCATTCCAGTAACCCCAGCATGTGGTGCGAGCTTTTGTGCAGGTGGCGTATAATCTGAAGCTTTTTTTCCTGACCCAAATTGTGGGTCTTGAAAGTCGCCTTGATGAATATAAGGATAGCCAAAATGTTCGCCGGGGGTTGATATTTTATTTAATTCATCCGCTGGCATGTCATCACCAAGGTTATCGCCGCCATTATCTGTAAACCATAGCTCATTTGTTTTTGGATCCCAATCAAAGCCAACTGTGTTTCTAACACCGCTTGCAACCTTGGTTAAACTATCATCGGGATTATTCACATCCATTGTATGAATAGCAGCGAAAATTTCCTCAGGTTCGCATATATTACAAGGCGCACCAATTGGAACATAAAGAAGACCGTCTGGGCCAAATTCGATAAATTTCCATCCATGATGAGTTTTATCAGGTAGATTATCCGTAATGATTTCAGCTTTAGGACTATCATTCATCGTCGATGTAATATCGTTAAAACGGTAAAGAGTATCAATGTCAGCAACATATAAGTCGCCGTCTTTATAAGTTAATCCAGAAGGTTGTTTTAAACCTCGCGTAATAACGGCGACACCATCAGCTTTATAATCACCATTATTATCAGTGATGGCAAAAACGCGTCCACGTGCATCACCGCGTGTCCCTACATAAACTGTACCATCATCACCAAGTGACATTTGTCTGGCTTTGGGAATTCGTGCGTAAACTTCAATGGAAAACCCATCAGGTAAAACCAGTTTCTCAAGCTCGATATCGGCTTTAGCAGGTAATATGGCCAGAAAAGATAGAATAAGTGACTTAAAAATTGTTTTTTTCATTATAAACTCCCTAAATTCTGATGAACTTTAACATAGGATTATTCAATAATGAAATCACTTATTGAATATCCTTGAATGTATAAGAGTGCGGTTAAGTCACTATGCTGTATTTTTACATCTGCTGCTTCTGCGGCTGTTGGGAAAGCATGATAGCCAACACCAGTACCTGCGCCAACCAGCATCGGTATATCATTGGCTCCATCACCAACAGCAATAATTTCATGTTCTTCTAATTTTAAATTTTTCTGAAATTCTCGTAATGTATTGACTTTAGTATCTGAATCAACGATTGGCTCGCCTACTTTTCCCGTTAATTCACCATTTGCATGAAGTAAAATATTTGCTCGATTTACCTGAAAACCGGTTATCTCTGAAACGCGTCCAGTGAAGTAAGTAAATCCACCTGATACTAGAACTGTCATGGCTCCATTCGCATTCATGGTTTTTACGAGCGTGATTGCACCTGGTGTTAAATTAACGCGTTCATCAAACACTTTCCCTAAATCCGCAACTTTAAGCCCTTTAAGAAGCGCGACACGTTCCCGCAGTGCACCTTTAAAATCAATTTCACCACGCATGGCGGCTTCGGTGATATGTGATACTTTTTCTTTAATTCCTAAAAAATCGGCCAGTTCATCAATGCATTCACATTGAATGATGGTACTATCCATGTCAGCAAGGAGTAAATTTTTGCTTCTTGTTGCGATATCCTGAATGGCATAATCGAATGTTTCATTATTTAAACGATCTATGACTTCCACCCCAATATCACCATCAAAAAAGATATCCAGTGCGACATTTTCATTTAACCATCGGCTTTTTGACGCATTCAGAAATTCTGAATATTGGTTTTTAATATCATTATTAAGTGTCGGGTTTTCCGGATCGGAAATAAGGGTCAGAACCTTGGTCATTATTTAAACCTATAGAATTATTGTTATGGTTGTTATAATTACAATATCAATATGAATTAGTGAACCGGAAAGTGTTTAATGCGAAAAATAATCGTGCTCGGTGGACCAACAGCAAGCGGCAAGTCATCAATTGCCTTAAATTGGGCGGAAAAACAAGACGGGGAAATCGTTAATGCCGACAGTATGCAGATTTACCGCGAGCTTAATATTTTAACCGCGTGTCCGTCGGATGAAGATATAGGGAAAGTGCCCCATCACTTATATAGATATTTAAAAGGCGACGATGCTTGTTCGGCGGAACGCTGGAGGGAGCTTGCCCGAAACTTTATAGATGATATCTGGGCGCGAAGTAAAACGCCGATTGTTGTTGGTGGTACGGGGCTTTATTTAAAAGCGCTCGTATATGGTTTATCCAACGTCCCAGAGATAGATGAAAATATTCGTGCAAATATCCGTAATGAAATAAATGAATATGGTTCACAAAATGCACATAAAAAATTATTGGAACTTGACCCCGTTATGGCCAAGCGTCTATCGGAAGGGGACAGTCAACGCATCGGTCGCGCGCTTGAGGTGATATTATCAACGGGTCAAAGTCTGACTGAGTGGCAATTGGCGCCATCAACCGGCGGGTTAATTGATGAAGACGTTGAAATTCACCGTCATATTTTATCTCGGGACCGAGCAGAATTATATGAACGTTGTAATTTACGGTTTGAAAAAATGATCCATGATGAAGGTGCTTTGAATGAGGTTCGGGAATTAATGGCACTTAATTATCCAAAAAATATAGCCGTCATGAAGTCATTAGGTGTGCCCCAGATTATTGATTATCTTGAGGGAAATATCAGTCTAAAGGAAACAATAGTCCTTGCTCAAACAGCCACTAGACAATTTTCAAAGCGCCAAATGACATGGTTTAGAAATCAATTTTCCGATTGGGAAAATATTAAATTGTAATTTTCTTAAGGAAAAATTCATTATTTTGTAATTATATTTCAAAATAATAGTTGACCTGATAATTATATATCATTAAGTTGGCTGAAATTTTGAATGGAAAATTATGCGTGTTTTCATTGTGTTTGGATTTGCTATATGGTGCAGAAGCCTTTATAAATCTACACTTATTTATGCAATACATGCTTGATTAATTGAAATATGGAAAGGTGGACATTATGTCTTCGAAAGCACTAACAGGCGCACAGATCATCGTTAAATCCCTAGAGGATTTGGGTGTGGATGTCATTTTTGGCTATCCGGGCGGCGCTGTTCTGCCGATTTATGATGAACTTCATGAACATTCGAAGATTACCCATGTTCTTGTTCGCCATGAGCAAGCAGCCGTTCATGCAGCAGAAGGATATGCGCGTTCAACTGGGCGACCTGGTTGCGTACTTGTGACGTCAGGCCCGGGTGCAACAAATGCGATCACTGGTTTAGCGGATGCGATGCTTGATAGTATTCCGGTAGTTTGTTTGACGGGTCAGGTTCCTGTTCAATTAATTGGTACTGACGCGTTTCAGGAAGCAGACACGGTTGGTATTTCGCGACATTGCACAAAACATAATTATTTAATTAAAAAAACCGATGACGCATCACGTGTTGTTCATGAAGCATTTCATGTTGCGACAACGGGGCGTCCCGGGCCAGTTGTTGTTGATATTCCAAAAGATGTTCAAATTCATACGAGTGAAAATATTCATACGGGACCAATTGAACACCGCAGCTACCGTCCAGCCTTTAAAGGCGATGATGCTGCAATTAAAGCGGCCGTTGATTTATTAGCGACTGCGAAAAAGCCAATTTTTTATACGGGCGGTGGTGTTATCAATTCCGGACCTGCTGCGTCTGATCTACTTCGTAAATTTGCAAAAATGACGGGTGTGCCGGTAACAAGTACTTTAATGGGGCTTGGCGCCTATCCTGCGTCTGATGATCAGTTTCTTGGTATGCTTGGAATGCACGGAACATATGAAGCCAATCACGCAATGCATGATTGTGACGTCATGGTTTGTATTGGCGCACGATTTGATGATCGTGTGACGGGTCGCATTGATGCCTTCGCACCAAAATCAAAGAAAATACATATTGATATTGATCGTTCTTCGATTAATAAAATTATTCCGGTTGAAGTGCCAGTGGTTGGTGATGTGGCTGCCGTGCTTGAAGTGATGATCAAGTTATGGAAAAAAGGCAAACATAAACTAGACGCTGATGCACTTAAAGCATGGTGGGGCGAAATCGAAGAGAATAGAGCGCGTAATTGCCTTGGCTATGCGAAACGTAATGATGTCATTATGCCGCAATATGCACTTGAACGCCTTCAAGAGCTAACCAAAGATAAGGATGTTTATTACACAACCGAAGTGGGTCAACATCAAATGTGGGCAGCGCAATATCTTCATTTTGAAGAGCCAAACAGATGGATGACGTCAGGTGGGCTTGGAACAATGGGATATGGTTTTCCGGCGGCGATGGGCGTTCAAATGGCACATCCAAATGCGCTTGTGATTGATGTTGCCGGTGAAGCATCCATTCAAATGAATATTCAGGAACTCTCAACGGTTATGCAATATGGCTTACCCGTTAAGATATTTATCCTGAATAATGAATATATGGGGATGGTGCGCCAGTGGCAGGATTTAAACCACGATGGTCGTTATTCAAATAGTTACACGGCATCACTACCGGATTTCGTTAAACTTGCGGAGAGTTATGGTGCAACTGGACTTATGTGCGATCGTCCGGATCAACTTGATGAAACGATTATTAAGATGATTGAAATGGATGGCCCGGTTATTGTGGATTGCCGTATTGAAAAACTTGCGAATTGTTTCCCAATGATACCTTCTGGGGCAGCGCATAATGAAATGCTTCTACCGGACGAATCTGAAATGCAAGAATTTGAAGGAGGGGCCGCATTGGTTTAATAAACCAAGTGAGAAATGATTATGATAGAATTAGCTCAACATCAAGAACGCCATACATTATCCATTATCGTTGATAACGAAGCAGGTGTATTGGCGCGTGTCATCGGATTATTTTCCGGTCGTGGTTATAATATTGAACATTTGACGGTTGCTCCTGTTGATCTTGAAGGTAACGAAAGCCGTATCACGGTTGTGACTATTGGAACACCGCATATTATTGATCAAATTCAAGCGCAACTTGACCGACTTGTGCCCATTCACCGTGTTGCGGACTTAACCGACGAAGGCCCACATGTGGAACGTGAACTCGCACTTGTAAAAGTAAGCGGCGACCGCGAACAACGTGTTGAAGCACTACGTGTCGCAGAAGCATTTCGGGCAAAACGCGTCGATAGTTCGGCAAAAAGTTTCGTTTTTGAGGTGACAGGCAAGACAGAAAAGATTAAAGCATTCATCGAACTAATGAGTGAACTAGGATTAGATGAAGTTGTCCGCACAGGTGTTGCGGCATTACATCGTGGCCAAAAAGTTTTATAAGAACAGAATAATTTAAAAGAATTTATTTATACGGAGAATTTAAATGAGAGTTTATTATGATAATGATGCGGATGTAAATCTGATCAAAACAAAGAAAGTATTGATCGTTGGTTACGGTAGCCAAGGACATGCCCATGCAGCAAACCTACGTGATAGCGGTGTTAATGATATCGCCGTTGCACTTCGCGAAGAATCAAGCACACGTGCAAAAGCCGAAGGCGCCGATTTCAAATGTATGACGGCAGCAGAAGGCGCGAAATGGGCCGACGTTGTTATGGTTCTTGTACCGGATGAGCTACAAGCGGATTTATACGCAAACGATCTTGCACCAAACATGAAAGAGGGCGCCTCTCTTATGTTTGCGCATGGTCTAAATGTTCATTTTAAACTGATTGAACCACGTGCTGATCTTGACGTATTCATGATAGCACCAAAAGGGCCGGGCCACACAGTGCGCTCAGAATATCTTAAAGGCGCAGGCGTACCAACATTGATCGCCGTTCATCAGGACGCAACAGGTAACGCAATGGATATCGGTCTTTCATATGGTTCTGCAAACGGCGGTGGCCGCGCAGGGATCATCGAAACAACATTTAAAGAAGAGTGCGAAACTGACCTATTCGGTGAGCAAGCCGTTCTTTGTGGTGGTGCATCTGCGCTTGTACAATGTGGTTTTGAAGTGTTGGTTGAAGCGGGTTATGCCCCTGAAATGGCATATTTCGAATGTCTTCATGAATTAAAACTTATTGTTGACCTTATGTATGAAGGCGGTATCGCCAACATGCGTTATTCAATTTCAAACACGGCTGAATATGGTGACTATATGTCCGGTCCACGTGTGATCAACGAAGATACGAAAGCAGAAATGAAACGTATTCTTGCTGACATTCAAGAAGGCCGCTTCGTGAATGACTTCATGCTTGATAACAAAGTTGGTCAGATTAAACTGAAAGCCTCCCGCGCCAAAGGCGCCGCGCATCAAATCGAAGAAGTAGGCGCAAACCTACGCGCGATGATGCCATGGCTTAAAGAAAACCAAAAAGTTGATAAGTCTAAGAACTAATTTAAAACGTCATTCGCCGACTTGATGGGCGAATCCAATAATACGTTTTTTATAGACACGCCGATCAAGTCCGCGAGTGACAAATAGTAGAAAAAGCCTTCACAGGGAACTGTGGGGGCTTTTTAATTTAGATTATGAATTTTCGTTTTCGACGCAAAGCGGAAGTTCAGTTTATAATTAATAATTCGATTATAAATTTGTTACTTCCTGTATATGGTGATAGGCTATTATTTAATGACGAGATGGGAATCTCGTTGTTTAGGTGGGTTAGGTTTCCCCCACAAGGACCTAGCCTGCCACCTTAAATAATGTCTCAGTATAGGCACTATTTAAAGTGGACATGTTTTTAGTTTCCGATTTAAAAAATATTAATCTAATTTTCATCACGTTTAGCTTGTGAAATAGCATCCTCGAGATTTGTGTACCGAAAAGTTTTGTAATGATATATGGAAATTAGAACGCGGTTTATACCGTATTTTTCCATTTCCTTATTGGCTTCTAATTCTTTATTTGTATTCTTTATAGTTGAAGTTGAATTATCGTCACTTGAAGCTTCAAAATGTGGTGTTAGTTTATCAGACATTAAATGCCTTTCTTTTTGTTGGTTTTATAAATAGGCCTGTATTTATGGATTTTTATTGAAAGTAAATTTTTTAAAATCAGAATTTAGAAATCATAGAATTGAACACTGACCATTTACTTTTCTATAGGGCTTATTACATTCCCAATCGTTTCCGCTATAATTAATATGCGAATTTTCAGGTTTAATAATCACTTCACAGATTTTTCCTACTGCAGAATAACCTCTGTTGCACTTCCAGCCATTGCCTCTGCCATCATTTTCAAGGAAAGCATTTTTGGGGATTTCTATTGCGATGCATAACTCGCCAATCTGCCGGTAGCCATATTTACATTCCCAGCCTTGACTAATAGTAGACTTATTAAAATAACCGTTTTCAGGAATTATTATCTCCTTGCATTCGTTATCGACGGCTTTATATCCATTCATGCAACGCCATTTTTTTTCATAAGAACTTTTGTCAAGAAAAGCATTTTCCGGTAATATTATTTCCTCACAGACGCCTTTATTTTCCAAATACCCACGATTACATTCCCATCCTAAACCATACTCAGACGGCGAGAGATATGCATTTTCAGGAATGGTGATTGCAATGCATTCACCTTGATTTTCTCTGTACCCATGATTACAAAGCCATCCCATTCTATAGGAAGAGCCAGTTAAATAAGCATTTTCCGGCGCTATTATTTCGGCACATGTCTCGCCGTTTTTAATAAAGCCTGGATTGCATTGCCAACCGTTCCCATAGCTTATTTTCATCGCATTCTCAGGGATTGCACCTGTAGTTGATTGTGCAAATGTAGTGTTACTTAAAGCAATAAAAGTTATAAAAACTAATGCATGAAGAAATATAGCATAAGTCTTTCGCTCTAGCTGTATGCTAGCTAAGTTCGACTGTATCTTCATATTTATTTCCAATAATATTAATATTAATGTTTTGCGATCTATCTATCGCGCCCTGGATCATGAGGCAAATGAGTTCATCATATTTTATATCCGCAGCAATTTTACATGCCCGCGGAAAATAGCTGGATCCTTTTTTTAGACCTGGAACAAGGTTTGCTTCCATAAATTTACAATTACCATGTTTATCCATTTTTATATCAATGCGACCGAAGTCTCTTATGCCAAGGGCTTTAAATGATTTTTCTGCTATTTCCAGAATCATTCTTAGGGTTTTACTGTCAAAAATTCTTGAAAGTATTTCAGAATTTTCTGTTTTTACTTTCGAACCCAGAATCCTTATGCCGTCTTCTTTAGGTGGAATTATTTCAATTGGAATTGCAATTAATCTGCCACCGGATTCAATAATGGAAACGGTAAATTCCAATCCTTCAAGATATTCTTCAACTAATATCGGCTGCATATATTCTTCGTATAAAGTAGATACTTTCGTCTTATATTCAGAAAATTCATGAACCAATGACATCGTATCAATACCATTACCATTTGCTGAATCTGATGGTTTTAAAAATAATGGAAAAGCAAGGGGCAGTTCTTCTGCATGTTTATATTGATTAGGTATGGTGGTAAAATATTTGCCCGTTGGTATGTTCTTAGCAGAAACTCTTTCTTTTCCAAGAATTTTATTTGAATCATATTGCAGGGTTTCTCTGGTCGATCCTGTGAAACTAATATTGTGTTTGTCAAAAAAGTCGCTGAGCCATATGAATTCCCCGCTTTCAATTACCACATATTTTACGGCAAGAACAACAATGTCAGGCTTTCTTTTTACAACACCATCAAGATCGGATAGGTTGTTGCAAACCGTTACGATTGCTGAATGATCAATCCTTAATAACGACTGTTTCACATTTTCACAGGCTTGGAATGGGCCAAAGCCGGTTTCTTTTAAATTATCATTTAAATTTGTAATTATTTCTATCTTCACATTTTTACCTTTTGCGCACCAATCATCGCTCGATGCAACCAGTGAAAGTTATATCGAACGACAAATGAATTTTTAAATATTGATGTTGCTGCAGAGTGCTATTTGCTATCGAAGTTTAAGCAAATAGATAAAATCTAATCTTTATTCTTGGTTTCTTTAGGCTTAACTTTAGGTGTTGACGGACCAACTAATTTAGGAGCGTTGTTTTGATCTTCTGTATTATCGTTGCTTTGAGGTATTTTTGTTTTAAAGAGATCTTTGTAGGACATGATAATGCCTTTCATAATAGCCACAGGAATATGCAGCTATGCTTTATATGGGGGCAACTTACTTTAATACAAGTGACGACAAATGAATAACCATTTGAGCTGCTAATTGTTTATTTTTTGCCGACGGATAATTTGCCCTGGTCTTGCCTCGGTTGCGGTTTCATTATTCCAGACAAGTACCCCATTGACCCACACAGCAGAAATGCCACTTGAATATTTTAGTGAATTTTCAAATGTGGCATTGTCCCGAATTATAGAGGGATCAAAAAGAACCAAGTCTGCCGCATAGCCCTTTTTAATTAATCCGCGGTCCGTAATTCCTAGATTGCCTGCGGGTAAACTTGTCATTTTTCTAATGGCTTCACTTAATGAAATTACTTTGTTTTCTCTGACATATCGCGTGAATACACGGGCAAAGGCCCCTTGTCCTCGTGGGTGGATGTCATCAATGCCTCCATCAGTCGTGATGGCTGTGAAGGGCCATTTCATAAATGTTTCAATGTCCGCTTCGCCAATGTTGCGGCCAATAACGCGTTCATAAAGATCGTCACGTTCCGCGCGTTGCAGCAGTTCCATCATTAAGTCCACCGGGTCTATATTCTTTTCTAATGCAAGCTCTTCTAATGTTTTACCGGTATATGTGGGTTCACCCTCATAATCGGTAATTGTAATGCTAGAGGGGGATGCGATTGAGTTTAAAGCATATTCAGCCGCTTCGCGGTCCTCATAATTTCGCGAAGGCATTAAGATGGCCATGGGGGCTTTCCAGCCGTCATAGGGATATATATCCGCCGTAATGTTTAAACCTGCTTCGCGGGCATTATTCAGTTTTTCAATGACCAATGGTGCGTCACCATGCAATTCATACATAGCAAGTTTTATATGGCTTATATTGGCGGGAATATCGGCCTCCCTCGCAATGGTAATGACTTCGTCGATGGCCTCTATAACCTTGATATCTTCGCTTCTGATATGGCTTGAATATTTACCATCATATTCCGCCGCTACTTTAGCGAGCTCGATAACTTCCAGGATATTTGAATATAATGACGGTTCATATTCAAGCCCTGTTGATAAGCCCAGTGCCCCCGCTTCCATATCGCGGCGTAACATCGTTATCATTTGATCAAGTTCATCCACCGTGGCCGATCGTTTAAAATCATCCCCCATTACAATTTCACGGTAGGTATCATGTGGCGCAAAATAAGCCAAATTTATCGCAACCGGTGTTTTTTCAAAAACTGAAAAATTATGTTCGATTGATATAAAAGGGTCACCAAATGTTGAGGCCCCACCATCTAAGCCACTGACAATGGTTGTAATGCCTTGTGCGAGGGCGCTTTCGGGCGCCCGTTTTTTCATCAATTTTGTATCATGGTGACTGTGCGGGTCAATAAAGCCCGGTGCAAGTGCTAAACCATTCGCATCCCAAATTATGTCATTTTCATTGGCATCGAGACTGCCAATTTGCTTAATCAAATCTCCTTCAATTCTCACATCCGCAAAGATCCTTTTTTCGCCGGTACCATTATATATAAACGCATTTTTAATCAGCAATGATTTACCTGAAAATTTCGGCTCTTTATCGTCATTAACACCGCAGGAATATAAAAATAGCAAAATAAAGCAGAGCAATAGATAGCGAAAAGGAGTGATATTCATAATATTTCCTAGCAAGATAAAAATGATGATCTAAATCGAAAAAGAACTTAGAGATGTGAAAAAGCACATTTTGTTGAGTATGATAGTAGACCTCAATCAGTAATAGTCCATGCTTTATTTTTAATCACCCAAATCATTCAATAAAATCGGCATGGAAAGGCTCAGATTACTCTAAAATCCTCACACTACTAAGTTGCCGCGCATCAGGCGTAAACCTACGTGCGATGATGCCATGGCTTAAAGAAACCTAAAAAGTTGATAAGTATGAGTGTGATATATATGGAAAAATTGAACATTCAGTAAGAAAGAAAATAAGACCATGCCTTGAAAAAGGCATATTTTCTATACATCTTCTTCGAACTGTATCCCGTCAGACCAAGTTGGACTAATTAAGGGTATTGCATAAGAGAGTGTTTTTGTTTCATCGTAATGACGAATGAACGAAGATGACACGTAAACACTCTAACAAATCAAATAGAACTGGAA
>Ga0255765_1000391_pt1 | contig 58508 bp, 41 predicted proteins | sample 041ome_8_FD_179965 | JGI IMG/M metagenome (GOLD analysis project Ga0255765, IMG submission 179965) | Coastal salt marsh microbial communities from the Groves Creek Marsh, Skidaway Island, Georgia - 041407BS metaG (version 2) | ecosystem: Environmental > Aquatic > Marine > Intertidal zone > Salt...
CCACCCCGCAAAGCAGAAAAAAACAAAAAAAAAAGCAAATTAGTTCACCATAGTTTGACGCACACTAGAGTGAAAACATGGCCGTCGGAAAGAATAAAAGACTCACAAAAGGGAAGAAAGGATCGAAGAAGAAAGCGTAAGTTATACAATTAGCTCGTGTGCTCTGCGATGGAAATGTCGCGAGTCTGCCCTTTTTGCTCCGACAATTTGGGGCCGGCACTTCGCGTTTTTTTGCGCGATGTAAAAATGTTTTTGGGAGGGAAGAAAATGTGAAAGACGCGCTCGGATGATGAGGATGCGCGCATCCGCGAAGAACCTGGTTGAGATGTGCGCACGCATGAAGTACTTTCTTGCGTATTACGCGTGTTCTGAACCGATTGTCTTCTTCGCGCGATGCGTGTGAGCGCGTGCATTCGCGTTTTTCAAGAGAGGGCTTGTCGTGCGCGAAAAAAGGGGAGGAGAGAGAGAAAAAAAATCTCCTTTTGCGCGCGCGCGCGCTTAGAGTAAAGACGAACGGATGGTATTTGAAATCAAACGCATGAATTCCATTCATTGTTTGTTGTTCGATGCCTTGCGATCGTTTTCACTCTCGCGTTGCCTTCGCATCATCGCGGTTTTCTCTTCTTCCTCTCGGAATTTCTCGCAGCGCGCGTTCCTGGTTTTTCATAGCCCTTTTTCTGCTCTCTTTTCTTTTTCTTCCAAATTTGCTAACCACATTTCCTTTTCTCTTATATTGAATTTGAACAATAAACAGCGTCGATCCGTTCTCCAAGAAGGATTGGTATGACATCAAGGCTCCGTCCATGTTTACCGTTCGCAACGTCGGTAAGACTCCGCAAACGAGAACTTCGGGTACGAAGATTGCCTCGGATGGTTTGAAGGGGAGAATCTTTGAGTGCTCGTTGGCTGACTTGAACCAAGACGAGGATCAAGCGTTCCGTAAAATGTTCTTGAAGTGCGAAGACGTTCAGGGTAAGAACGTTTTGACGAACTTCTACGGTATGGACTTTACCACGGACAAAATCCGCTCCTTAGTCAGAAAATGGTTTTCTTTGATTGAGTGCTTCGTCGACGTGAAGACGACGGACGGTTACACGATGCGCGTCTTTTGCATCGGTTTCACCAAGCGTCGCGTGGACCAAACGAAGAGAACTTGTTACGCTCAATCCGCGCAAATCCGCAAGATTCGCGCGAAGATGGTTGAAATTATCAAGAGAGAGTGCGAATCGTGTGACTTGAAGGAGTTGGTGTTGAAATTTATCCCGGAAGTTATCGGTAAAGAGATTGAAAAGTCGTGCTCGGGTATCTACCCGTTGCAAAACGTCTATTTGAGAAAGGTGAAAATGTTGAAGACGCCGAAGTTTGACGTCACGAAGTTGATGGAAGTTCACGGCGATTACTCCGGCGAGGAGGTTGGTCAGCAAATTCCGAGAGCTGAGGAAGCGAAGCCGGAAGCCGCCGCCGCCGAGGAATAAATAAACTGAAAAAAGTATAACTAATAAAATTGGTGGGTGTTCGAGAAAAGAGAGAGAGAGAGAGAGAATGGAGAGGGAAGAGATGAGGAGGTTGGAGAGAAAATAGATTAAACAACTGGTAGTGTTTATGATCGCATAAATACGAGCTTAAAATAGTAGAATTTTAATTGATACAAAAGTACACGACAACGGTACGACCAAAAACAACAAACAACCCCCCCCCCTTTTTTTTTCTCGCACGGGCTCTCTCTACACTTTTTGAAGAAAAGAAGATGCACTTTTTATATTATTATATATGTATCAAATTGAAAATTAAAACATGGCTTTAACAGTTTCAAATCGCGCTGCACCGGCAATATCGCCAGACAAGCACAGCGTTGGATTCGATTTCAACATTTGCGCGGCTACTTCTGCCAAATCTTGCTTTGTTAACTTGTTCACTTCGGCGATGAATTCTTCCGGCGATTTGCGGTGGTTGTACGTCAAGATTTGTCTTCCAATGTCTTCAGCAACGACAGCTTTGGATTCCAAGTTCATCAAAATTGAAGAAATCGTCGCATTCTTCGCTCTCTCAACTTCTTCATCCGTGATTTGGCTCGCGTTCGCAACCGCAGATAACTCCTCAGCCATGACTGCGATCATGTCATTGACGTGTTGTCCATCCGTCATGGCCGAAATCCCCACGATGCCAGTGTCGTTGTAAATCGAGTGAAATGCCGTGCAGTTTTGAGCCCAACCGTATCTATTGAGTACACGCGTGTACAATCTAGAGTACATTCCTTTCCCCGGACCACCCGCAGAAAACGATCCACCACCTCCAAGCAACATGGACAAAACAGTCACCGCGGTGGAACGCTTCGCGTCTCTCCATCCTCCTTGGAATTCAAAGCCTAAAATCAAACTCGTGAGCGGAGACTCGTTCTTCACTCGAAAGTCACCACCCATATACTTCGATGGAATTTCTTTGCTCGTCGTCGCCGCCGACCCTTTACTGACAGTCTCCAGCATCGGACTCGCGATGGACACCAACTCTTGGTGATCCGCGCCAGAAGCCGCCAAGACCATTCTCGGTGCGACGTAGTTTTCTGCGATAAATTCGCGCAAAGCATCGCCATCAATCGCATCTATAGATTCTTGCGAGGCTAAAAGTGGATTTCCTAATCCTCCATCGTACGCCGTAGCGTGCACAGCCTCCATCAACATAGCTTGCGGATTCATTTTGAGCTCTTCGATTTCTTTCTTCAAGTCTTTCGCCATCTTCGCGACTTCGTGGTTAGCAAGCTTCGGGTTCAATGCTGAATCACAAAGCAACTCTACCGCCTCTGGCAAGTGCGTTTTCAACGCATCCACGGTGTAAGACATTTGTTCTCTCGACGCCGCGGCTAATAAACTCGCACTCATTACCTCCGCCTCTTTCGTGATGCGAAAGTTTGTTCTGTTCGTCGTCGCTTTGAAAGCCATTCTCTCGAGCATGTGCGAGGCACCCGACATGTACGGCTGCTCGTACTTACTTCCACTCTCCAAGTATAATCCAACCGCCATGGTCGCCCCGGGAGTGTTTTCCGAGGCAATCGTGGCCCCGTTTGAAAGCGTCGTGACCAAAGTCTTCGGCGCTTCCTTCGGGTAGATCGGGCTTTCGGGAATGATAACATTCGGCATGGGTTCGTCCATCGGCGGCTGCTTCGTCGCCGATCCGCCAAAGATTTGGGAGAAAATAGACGGTTTCGCGGTTGCTGCCGCTGCCGATCGCTCTTTCAACGCCGGCAAAGACTGCGCGAAAGAGGAGGAGGTTTTCAAACCTCTTCTTAAAATGTTTCGACTGCTCATTTTTTTTTTGCTCTTCTTTTTCTTTTCGTTTTAGGCGACGACGATGATGATCCTTCTTCTTCTTCTTCTCCTTCTTTTTAAACCCCCGCACTTTCTTTCTTGCTCTCGAGCGCGCGCGGATGGCGTGCAAACTATCGCGAAGCGTTGGAGCGAGTGCGTTTGAACGCGCGTGTTCTCGTCTGACGTTGTAAAAAACGCAGAGAGAAGAAAGGTTTGAAAGTGTGCGTGTCTGGAAACAGAGAGGGGGGCCGATTCTATATATTTCACACGATCCCTCTCTCTCTGCCAGTCTGCCGTGGTGTCAAAGTGTTTTTTTCAAAAGTTTTTCTTTTGATGCGCGTTGTGTGTCAAAAACTGATCGATCGATCGATCGAATTCGAATTCGAAGTTTTCGAAAAAATATCGAAAACCGGGACATCACACGATTTTTTCGATTTATACTCGTAACTGTGTGTGGAACCGTGTGAAAACTGCACGAATTTGCAACAGAAACAAATCCTCTCCGAACGCGAACATAACATCGGAGAGGAAAAGAAGAAGAAGACACGCGCGCAAGAACGCGCACTTTGATAGGGAAAGAAAGAGAGAGAGAGATCGTTCTCGTCCACGGATTATAGATTCGATCTGATATAATATATATATATTGGAAAAAAAATTCAAAACCGAAAGACGACTGAGATGATGTTTATGCTGCGAGCGCGAAGCAACAACGGTGCGAGCCTACTCGTCGTGGGAAGCGAAGGAAAGAGCAGAAGAAGCGAGAAGAAGACGACGAAGAAAAGTAGCAATAGTGAGAATAAGAAATCGCTTGCGTCCTCGTCGACGAAGACGAACGAGTTCAAACTTCCTTCGATGAAAGTGAAAGTAATCGATATCGATATTCTCAAGCGGTTCACTCGAGAACGACGAGAAGAAGAAAAGAAGAAGAAGAAGACGATTAACAACACGATGCGAAAGGAAAACGAAGCGATGAAAAAGACGTCAAAGAAAGATAAGGACGCGAAAGCAGTTGTATCCGTTCCTTCTTCGCGCAGTCGATCACCACATCCAACTCCTTCTTTCGCTTGGCTCACGTATTGGGCGTTTGGCGCGACGGTAGTTACCACAGTCGCCGCGGGCGCATTCTTCTTAATCTTCGCTAAATCAACCGGAAAGAGAGGTACACGAGAAGATAATGGCGAAGATGCGTCCATGCAACAAATCACTTTTGTATTCGATACCCCGCAGACCGCGGCGGTAAGAAATAAAGCGCCGAGACCTCCGAGACGGAGCGAAGATCAGCACGTGCGAAAACAACAAGAAATTTCACGACAGAGAAAAGAAGAAGAGGTCAATCCATTTTTGAAACAAATGGAAGAGTCGAACGTCGCGTTCACCTCAGCGTCACCACCATCATTATCATCATCATCACCACCACGACCTCAGCCGTTTGAAACTGAACCGTCGTCGGGGCAAATAGCAACACCCGTTCCTTCATCTCCAACTGGCTACGTGGTGCCGAAACAAGCCGAGACGATCGAACGAACGATGCAAACACCGTCGAGAGCGACGGCCGTTTTTGATGGAAAGAAAGTAGACGAAATAAAGAAAGAGTTTTCTCAGTGGGCTTTAAGTTACGACGACGAGTTACATCCGTGGGATCGAGCGTTAGACAACAAGAAGTACGATGCCATTGCAACAACATCATCACCATCATTCACTGTTCATGAAGTTAAAGACGCCGATGGCAACAGTAGCAGCAGTGATGATGCACTCGAGAAGCGAGAAAAAGATAAGAAAATTAGAGAAGTTGCGCGAAGACGTCGAAATAGCTACTTTGCCGCGGTATCCTCGAAACGGTACGCGCCGACGATGAAAGAACAACTCGCTCTCGAAGAGAAAGTTAGAGAAAGGTTAGCATCGAACACTCCCGTATTTGATACCGAGGGCACATTTTTCGCAAATGAAAGTAAAAAAGAAGCCCTTGCGTTGTACGGCACGGCGTTGGGAAAGCTCTTCTATGAAAAGTCTCCAACCACGATTGTTGGTGAAGGTACATTTTCGGACGTATTTTCAGCTCAGAAAGATGCTGAGAGCACTTCACAATCGCTCTCGTTGAGTAAATTTGACTTCTATACGCAAAGTGAATCCGTTTTGAAGTGTTCTGCGCCGTTCCCGGGTCGAGACGCTTTCGATGTGGCCCAAGGAGACGGATACGGGTTTGGAAAAGTTGAAACGACCGTGTTAGCCACGCTACCAAAACATCCAGCTATTGTTGAAGTTATAGCGGCTTTTCTTGAATCTGACAGGAACGAATCGTACTTATTGCTGAAAGACGTTGGCGAGAATGCGCACGAAGCTAGAAAAAAAGGGAGATTGACTCCGAGAGAGTGCCGTGCGATGGCCCGTCGTATTTTGCACGCATTGAAACATTGTCATGAACGTAACGTAATTCATCGTGACATCAAGTCTGGAAATATTCTCATCAGGGGTAGAGAAGGCGCCGAGGATTTTAATCGAAAAGCAACAATCATAGATTTCGGCGTCGCACATTCGCAAACGGCGTGTGAGTTATACTTTCCGGAAACTCTTACGAATACAAACGAAGACGATGAAAGAAGCGGTGGGAGAAAAAATATGGTCTGCTCCGTCGAGTACGATCCGAGCAGTGGAACGCCTGGATATCAAGCTCCTGAAGTTTTGCTCGGGAAATATAGCGATAACGAAGACGGCGACGACGAAGAGGTGACGATGGAAACGTACGCGAAAGTTGATATCTTCGCATTTGCCATTGCCATGTACTTTTTATGCACGGGAAAAGAGATCTTCGCGGACTCGTTAGATGCAGGGGAGAACATGACGACAAAGTCGAAGCAGAAAGCGAAGGCAATGTCGGAGACGGAATTAGACCGCTTGAATCAGAAAGAGCTCGAACTCGATGCGAGAATTCTCACGCAGATGCTCACCTATCCTGACTTTCGTCTCGCGCCTTCGCAAGAAAAAAAATTGCGAGAACGCTACGGAAATTTGGTAAAGAACCGAAGCGAGATCATCCAATCGACAACACTCACTGAGAAGGTCATAGAAGACTTGTCTGGTCGACAACCGGTGGCGTTTTGCAAACTCATCGCGAAGTGTTTAAGCGTCGATCCGAGTAAAAGGCCGAGTGCCGAAGAAGCGCTCGCTTGGGAGAATGCCTTTGTTGGTACTGACGAAGACGAAGACATTCTCGCGTTCTTGAAGGCTTCGACGATGACGACGAGGTGAGAGGAGATGTATATATATATGTAAATAATAGCACGCATAAAATAGAATGAGATCAAATACTTTTTAGATGTAACGTTTCAATGAGAGCAAATTATTGCGCGTGCGCCCTTTCTTCGTGTTCACATTTAGTTCCCGAAGCGCAGGACGAGAGATTTTTTGTTTTTGTTTTTCCTCCCGTTGCTCTCTTCTGCCTCTCTCTCGTTTATTTTTGAGTCGTTGAGAGTGAATTCAATCGTCGTTACAAGAAAAGTGGTGATATTTGCATATCGCGCAAACACACACACACACACACACAGTCACACGCGCACGCCTTCTCTTCTTCATAACTCGAACGAATCGAGAAGAAGAATCGCCAATCGCTCTTGTCGTTGTTCTGCTGTTTGTTTTGAGCGAGGAGATCTCTCCAATTCACACGGAAAAGAATGTCCGAAGCGACGAATCAACAGTCTTCTTCCTCTCTGCTTCTCTCTTCGTTAAAAGATTTGCTTCCAGAAAAGAACACGGTGATTATATTCTCGAACAGAATGAAAGGTTTGCTCGCGAAATCGGACGGGAAGGATAAAACCATAGCGTTGCTGCAGTACTTAGCCATGTTTACTTCCAACGGAACGCCCGGGAACGCGATGAGTTTGCAAAAATCGTTCGGGAGTGCCAGGAAACCGTTCCGGATTTTCAAAGAGGTGGAGTTCTTACTCCCGGTGATTGAAAACCCACCGGTTGGGAATCAAGCGAAAGTGTTGGCAGCGTACTCAAAAGCGATTGGGATGTCGGCGTACATGGCTTTTGATCACATCGTATTCTTAGGCGCGACGGGTTTAGTCACGAACAAGCGAATAACGGAACTGTGTCAGAAGCTCTCCTATTACGGGTGGTTCGTCGGATCAGTAGCTGGGTTGTATCAAAGTGCGAACGAATTAGGGAAGTGTGTGAGAGACGTTGCGGAGGCAGAAGACGACGAGGATAGAAAACAAGAAATCGCCAAGGTTGCCAAGCCGGTGTTCACCGCCATCACGACCAACACTTTGCAAGCGTTGTTAGCGTTGGCGCTTTTGGAGAAAATTCCGATGAAGAAGAGGAACGTCGGAGCGTTAGGAGTAGTGTTGAGCATGTTGAATGTGTACTCCATGTTTCCACCGCCGCCGCCTCCAGATGCCAAAGACAAAGGAGAGTAGATGTGTAAAAAATATGAAAAAACGGAACCAAATAGATAGTTAAAATACAAATACGGAGCCTTGTTTATTATTCTATAGCAATACACGCGTATATTAACGATGTTTCGCAACATCATCTCTACAAACTCTCTTTTAGTTTACAAATTCTCTTGCGACGGAGGAGTTTCGCCAAACTTTGTCGCCTTCTTCTTCTGTGGATCCGGTTGCGTTTGCGTGAAACCTCCGAGATCCCAATACCCAGCCGGATCTTTCGGTGGGAGATATTTCGCGCGATGACGAGAATTTTCCAGGTTTCTTGTCGGCGCTCCGTTGTTCGTGTTGTTATTATTAGTCAAAGCGGTGTTGTTTCCGTGTTCGCACGCTCTTCGATCGAGTTGACCGGCGACGGCATAGAACCTTTCGCACTCTTGGCACGCATACCCGATGAGCTCCTTTCTCGCCTCTTTCCCACGAACGACTTCTTGGTACTTCACCTCTCGCAGTGGTTTATCAACGGGTAAACTCTTATTCGCCGTTTTTTGCTGATGTTCTTCGCGAAGTTCTTGTCTCGTGCGTTTCGCGTTTTTCTCTTCTTTACCACCTTTTTCTTCGTCTTCTTCCTCCTGAGTGTTCTTTATGACCAAAACGTCCTCCTCTCCCGGAGTGCTCTTGTTGATTTGCGCTTCGTTCGTTTTGGGCGTTTCAAAGAAAGCGCGCGATCGCGGTGGCGGTGTCTTCGTGTCGCCAATCGTTTTCTTCTTCATGGCGTCGTCCCATAAACTTTGGACTTTCTTTGAGACGCCTTTCTTTGCCGTCAAAGCCGCCCCGCCGCTTTTTTTACCCGCTCCTACAGCCGGCGAATCTAAACTAGCTCTTTTCGACATCATCATCATTTTCGATGCGTCGACGTGCTTTTTCGGCTTTGGTTTATCTATTTGACGTTCAAGTTGTTGTTGTCGTTGTTGTTGTTGTTGTTGTTGCTGCTGCTGCTGCTGCTGCTGCTCCTTCGGATGATTTACGACTGCGTTTGGTTTTATCCTCGTTTCGTTCTTCGTATCGAACGCCCAAAAGTCTTCTCTTCTGTTGAACGAAAAAGACTTCTCGTCTTCGTCTTCCTGTTGTCTTCGTCGTTGTCGTCTTTCCCTCTCTTCACCGTCGTCTTTTCCTCTGTTTCTTCCAATCTCTTCGAGCTCTTCGTCCTTGGTCGTGTACTCTTCGCCGGCAAACACGGCGTACTTTGAAGCCGGCGAGTGCGGCCGCTTTCTCTTCGCACCGTTATCTTCTTTTCCTCGCCGTCTCTGTTGCTGCTGTTTTTCGTATTTTTCCAACTTTGCGAGCGCCACCTCTTTCTCCTTTCTATACTTGGCCGCAGCTTCGCGATAAATCATCAACTCTGCTTGTAGTTTTTGAAATCGCGCTCGCGATACCGGAGGAGTATTACTTTTGTCGTCGGCGTTATCGTCGTCCTCGTCGTCCTCGTCCTCGTAATCATCGTTATCATCGCTCTTTATCTTCGACGATGGTGGTGGTGGTGGTGGTAAGTCAGCCATAGTCTTTCTCTCGTCGTCCACGTCTTCAACAAAAGCAGAGGGCTTTTTTAAAAGCAACAACTTTTCTCCCAACGCCTTCTCTCGAAACGAATCTCTCTCTTTTGTCACCAACGCTAAACTTTTCATCAAATTGTCCTTAATCCTCGTTAAACGCTCGATCGTATCTCTCATCTTCTCCTTCTCTTTCACATTTTCTTCGTGTTCTCGTTTGAAACTCATCCGTAATTGGGTAAACTGTTCGTTCGTTTCTCGTTGCATTCGTGAAATCATAAACGGCACATTCATCGCCTCGTCGTCGTCGTCGTCGTCGAAATTCTCATAAAAATTTTGAGCACTTTTCTTCTCGCCCCTTTCTGCGTTTATTTTCTTCTTCTTTTCCTTCTTCTTCTCGTTCAAAGCGGCGGCGGCGGCGGTGGTGGTAAAATTAGGGCCATCGTCGATGATGTCGTTCTCTCTTCTATTCATGACGACGAGTTTACGAACGCAGCACGCGCACGAATTTTTTTTTTCTTTTGGAGAGAGATGGAGAGGATTTCTCTCTCTCTCAGTCTCTCTCCTCTTGGACTCGCTCTCTCGTGTATTTGTTGAGTGAGTATAATCATCAAATTCATCATCGTGTGAACAAAGAGAGTCGCGTTCTTTTTTTTTTTTTTTGAAAAAAGAGGAGAAAAGAGGAGGAGAGCCTTCGTTTTTGGGGAAACAAAAAAAGACACACTTACAAACTCATAAAATCTCTCCCCATAGTATAAATAATATTATAATAGAGCAATAATAATACACAGAAGAGAGGTGAGGAATCGTAGCAGCGGCGCGTCGTGGATAAAAGAAAGAAGCGCTCGCTCGCTCGCTCGCTCGATGGCACCTTCGTTCTGGTTCGGCGGAGGAGGAGGAAACGGAGACGCGGCGGAGAACTTTGACGGAAACACTCATCATCGCAGAGGAGGAGAGAGGAACAACCATCAAAGTGAGCGCGCGTCTTTGCTTTCCGCGCAAGGCTACGTCAAAGACGAGCGAGACGATCCGCAATTTTCCCAGAAAGCTAGGAGAGGGAGAGAAAAAGTCGCCGAGCAGCTTCTGAGAGACGCGCAAATGCGCGGAGGTTCAGGTTCAGGAGGAGAGAGGAAATCTTCCAGGCGGCACCATCGCGACCGGCATGAGGCCGCGGAATTGGGAGGAGGAGGAGGAGGAGGAAACGGCGGTTCTTTGTTTCCTCCTCGGATAAATTCGTACGGCACGAGCAATAACAACGAGTATCAACAGTATCAACACGGAACAAACGCATCATCATTAGCACCAACGACGTCGATTTCTCGATTACTGGGCGGGTGTTTGATCGCCGGCTCTGTGGCCATGGTGTGCACGGCATCTTCAGACTCAGTGATTGGACATTTGCTCCTTTCTCCAAACAATAACGCGAACGACGACATTGACATCAACGCTTCGAATAATCGAGGCGGCGTCGCATCTAGTTCTAAGCGAAAGTCTCCATCATCATACAGAGGTGGTGGAGGAGGAGGAGGACGAGGACGAGCGGGAATATCAGGATGGTCGAGCGAATATGCGACGAACTTTCTCGGCGGAGTGACAAAGAACGAGGACGATATCGAGGATGATAAACTCTTGGAAGAAGATTTGAGCAACGATGCCATCGCGTTGGCGAACGGCAAAACGTTACTAGAGAAATTTGATGCTGACGCGTTTGAGAAGGACTTGGCGTCAACCTCGGGAGATTTCGAAGACGAAGAGAAGAGAGATGTGCAGTTATCGGACGACGATTTGCTCACCACGTGTGAAGCGTGGAGAGTGCAAATTAAAAACGACGCGACGATGTTTCAAGCCCGATTGTTGAAACTTTCAGCCATTTTAGACGCAACGAGTGATGATTCGAGCAGGTTGCCGCACGATGATGTAGTTAATTCGATCAAGAGTGTCCGGAAGTGGCACACGACTACAGACGTGGACGCAACCGCAAAAGTAAAAGAGTTGACGCGAAGAGCGAAAATGGAGAAAGCTGGCGACGGCAATAAGTCTGTGCGAAGGAAGAAGCTCGAGGCTGAAGCCATAAAAGTCGAAGAGCTCGCGTCGACGTCTTTGCCCAAGCTTGAAAATGCTTTGAATGAAATCGAGGAGAAATTTATCCCGTCTTCGGCGCAATCGGAGCCAGTACGACAAAGAGCTGAACTCGGTGCTGCACCGACGCAATCTTCGTGGTTATCGAGTCTTTTTGGTGGCGTGAAAGCACCTATCAAAATGGCACAACTCGGGGCCGCTACAAATTCAAACGATAATGCTAAATTAGGTGCCGGATATAGCAGCGATCCCTGGGGAGCTCGCGGTGAATTTGACGATGAACTCGAGATGGAAGAGGAGCGCGACGTGAAGGATGAACGCAGGAAAAATGTAGCTTCTCTTCACGAGCGTCAACGTATACAAAAGCAAAAAGAAGAATTCGGATTAGTGGATGATAAAGCCGACGAATTACCCGTTCGTGCAACCTCGTTCGCGAAAGGACTTTCGAACCGACGCAGCCGTCGCGTGGGTCCCTTTTATGACTCGATGGGAAATACCGAGGAACAACGACTACGACAGCAACAGCAATATATGCCAGCTTCTATCACTCCTTCAACATCAGACGGCCGTATTTCTGAAGCAGATATAGAGAGAAGAGCGCAAGAGCTTGTTGATGAAGCGCATGGTGGCATCGACGAAGAGGAAGAGCGAGTGAACGAAGGAGAAGAAGTTTTTTACGACTTTGACGATGGATTCGCAGACGAAGGAGTTGAAGAGACAGTAGAAGACGAACAGTTCGTTCAAGAAGAAGAAGTGACGAAGCCGTCGAGGGCAAAGAAGCCGCGCGGATTGTCGGATCGACTTTCAGATACCGTACGAAGAGCCTTTGGGTACGCAGACCCAGGAGAAGAGTTCTTGGAAGAGGCGAGCGAAGAAATTCGAGAAGAAGAGGGAGAACAGATTGAGCAAAATGCGCAGCGTCAGCAGCAAAAGGTGCTCAGAAATGGGAAAAGAAACGGCATCATCAACAGCAAGAAGAAGGGATCATCTTCTTCTTTGTCTGGTGCGGGAGCTGCGACGACAACATCTAAAGAGAGAAAACAGCAGGAAAAGAGAGGATCAGCGACGACGACGGTAAGTATCAACTCGGGCGAGAGGATGAAGAAAGGCACTAATTCTGAAAGCGCATCGACGAAACCATTCTCAAAATTCAACGACATCAACGGCGATGACGATGAGCCCGTGGACACGTTCTCCGCTCGCATGAAGGCTGCCAAGAAATTGAAGGAAGCGCAAGAAAGTGGTTCGGCGACGAAATCGTGGAACTCGGCTGGTGAGGAGCACCAGATGAAGTTCAAGCCAGGTCAAAAGCTCATTGTTCAAGAGGATGGCTCGTTTGCATTTGCCGATGAAGATGACGTCAACTCGAAGGATTCCGACGCCGGTTTGCAAAAACGAAACGAGGAAACTTCGAAAGTTTTGCGCTCGCTCTCCGAGGATCAAGATTCGTCGTCGTCGCCGTCGTCATCGAGTGATGTGAACGAGAAAGAAGTGCAATCGCCGCCTCCGGCTATTTCGCCACCTCCGCCTTCCCCATCGCCTCCTCCTCCGAACGCGCCAGTCGCTCAACCAGTTGCTGTTCAACCTGCGGCAATCGATCCGACCCAGACTGCGCAAATGTTGTACCAACAAAATATAGCCGCCATGAACAATCAAATGATGATGAATGCCGCGGCGTCGAATAACAACAACGCGAATGCAAACGCAAACATGGGAAGTAATTTCAAGCTGACGTCGGAGAATCTAGATGCTGTCGCGATGGCAAAGCTAGAACACGATACGGCAAACAGAAATGCTTTGGAACTGTACGACATCTCAAACCAAAATCGAGACGCGGCTGAGTTGGCGAGATCAGAGCACGAAACTGCCATGCACTGGAGACAAGAAGCGCAAAAGAATCTCGAACGCTTAGAAGCGACTGCCGCGAAGAAAGCCATTTCGGAAGAAAATGCGGCGCAGCAACAAGAAAAGTTACAGAATTTGAACGCTTTAGTCTCTGAATTTAAAAAGGCTTTGGTGGAAGAAACGGCACTGCGACGTAAAGCTGACATCGAGAAGGAAAATTTGGCCCGCGAGTACGAGCAAAAGAAAATTGAAATTGCCACGAAGGCATCTGAAGCGCAAGGTCGCTTGATTGAGCACGCCAAAGATAAGATCTTAGAGGCTCGTCGCACTGCCGCGTTGGCGACGCAACAAGCGAACGAGTATTTAGAACAGGCAAAGAGAGAAGCGATAGCGAGGAGAAGAATCGGCGAGTTTGCCAAAAGATCAAACTCAAAAATGAACGAAGACAAGAAAGCTTTGGCGAAGAGACTCCAAGCTGAGAAAGATGAAATCTCAGAAGCCGCTAAAGAAGTTCAAAGATCTGCCGAGGAAGCGTTGATGAGATTGAACTCGGCTAACTCGCAAGCGCAGAAGGAAAGAGATCTCGCTTTGAGTGATCGTCAGCAAGCCTTAGAGGAGGCTAAACGAGCCGTCGATACGGCCAAAATGAGCTTAGACGGTATGAAGGAAATGTCGAGAAAAGCGCAAAAGTATAAGAGACGCCAAGAAGAGACAGTGGATTCGGTTAAAGAGTACATCAAAAACGACGGAGAGGGCAAGTTTGACAAGTTGGATAAATTGTTGCGCAAAGCCGAAGACGAAGACCTGTCCTCTTCTCACCCTGGTGGAAAGAAATCTAAATCTTCATCATCGTCAACCAAGAAGAAGAGAAAGAACAGCGACAAAGGAATTAAAGACATCGATGGAATGAGCGACGAGGACGCGGCGGCGGAGAAAGTAAAAAAGCTATTGGGCGGTGGCGGTGGCGGTGGCGGTGAAGGAGCCGACGCGGACGCTTCAGCTGACTCGGATGACGCGGTGGCAGAAGGAAGTGGGAAAGAAGATGATGCAATCTTGGAACCAATGACAGATGATGTCGACTCTATTTTAGCCGACGCAGAGAAGAACGGCGCATTAGCTGAAAGCAACTCTGAAGTATCCACCGCAGAAGACGTTCGATCTTCGGTTGAAAACTCTGGCGCCATCACGGAAGCGGAAGCGGAGAAGAATCTCGCGGCATACTTTGGAGAAACGACCCCTTCGCCAACGTCTGTTTTGTCCGCTAGCGATGATAGTGGCAAGGAAGAGGAAAGTAATGAGAAGAAAAGTGACGACGCAACTGAAGAGAAAACCTCCACCGAAGAAAACGTAGAAGCGGCGGACAAAGGAGAAAAGGAAGAAGAGGAGAAGAAACGAGACGAGGCTAATACTGAAACGAGGCAAAACGCCGCCGACGACGACGACAACGCTTCGGATCCGTCGTCCTTGATCACTTTAGACGATCAAGAAGTTTCAAACGTCCCCACGAGTGGAGTCGTCGCTTCATTAGGTTTTCCTGGCATAACTCGCATCGCGTTTGGCGAGCCGGAACAAAAAGCGTTCAAAGGGGTGTTCTTTGCGTACTTACAAGAGCAAGCTCCAGACTCGTGCGCTAGCGCAGACGATATGGAAACGTACGTTCAAGAGCGAACGAAAAAGACTGGTACAAAAGCGGAGCACTTGCGCGTGACATTAGTGTGCCCCTCGGCGAGCTCTGAAGCAGACACTTTGAAAGCGCAGCAAGTCGTTCGCGACGGCGTCTCGGACGGTTCGCTCTTGAAGAAGCTCGCCGCTTCCGGCATAAAGAGCCGCGTATTTATGGACGAATACGAAGACAAAAAAGAGGCAAAAGACGAGGGGGAAGATGTCGATGATACCACCACTACCGAAGAAGATGAAAAAGAAAGAGGGGTGAAGCAAGAGGAAAACGACGAGCAACAGTAGAAGTATGACAAGTTGTGATTTCAATTATCAAACAATTCTTAACACTCTCACATGTTTGAATTTTCCGTATTTTAAGTTTAAGGGCCATGGTACTGAAATACTAGTTCGCACTGCAGTGTATTCTCCATGGCATGTGATCATATTCTTTTTTTAAATGAGCTTTTCTTTTTTTCGTTCCTTCGTTTGAACAAGTCGAACATACAGAGAAAAAAAGATTCAAACGCTTCTCAAATCAACCTTCTTTAGGCCTTAGAGTCGAGCTCTTTTTCAAAATTGTACGCGGATCCACCGTGGTGCGAGGTGTCCAAACCAACTTCTTCTTCCTCGACCGGGACGCGGAGCACACCAGCAGCTTTGAGCGAGCCAAACAAGATTGCGCTCGTGGAGCCGACCCAAGCGATGATAGCAAGAACACCGGCAATCTGGTTGCCGAGCTGTTTACCGCCACCTCCGTAGAACGCGCCATAATCGTCAGCACCTCCTTCACACCCGTAATCGTTGAGCACGTACTTTTGCTTGGCGAAGAGGCCGGCGGCGATGACGCCCCAGGCGCCGCAGGCGCCGTGAACGGCAGAAGCATCCAGCGGGTCATCGATTTTCAGCTTCTTGATGAGTGCACTGAAGCCGTAGTAGACAGCTGCACCGATGGCCCCAATGACTGCGGCGGCCCAGGGTTCAACCACGACGCAGTTACCAGTAACAGAAACCAGACCGGCGAGGATCCCGTTGCACATCGGACCGACGTCCAGGTGCTTCGTCAAACTGTAATGGATGGTCAACGCTGAGATACCTCCGGCTGCTGCGCCCAACGTGGTCGTCACGGCAACGCGCGCCGCAGTTTCCATGTATTCGAACGCCAGAGTACTGACCGGATTAAAACCGTACCAGCCGAACCAGAGGATAAAGGTTCCGAGCGCGACCAACACAGACGAGTGACCGGGCATATCGATGACTTCTCCCGAGGGTGAAAATCGACCGGTTCTCGGACCGAGAAAGATCGCGCCAACGAGGGCAGCCACACCACCAGTCATGTGGACAATCCCCGAACCGGCAAAGTCAATCATACCGTTAGCACCGAGGTATGGTTCAACTCCGACCCACGGAGAGAGCCACCCTTTGTAACTCCATCCCCAGTGAACGACGACTGGGTAGATGATACCGGTCAAAGCGGCAGTGTACGCCAGATACGCTTTGAATTGGCACCTTTCCGCGACGGCACCAGATACAATGGTCGATGCGGCAGCGGCAAACGCCCACTGAAACATCCATCCCGCGTAATAACCGCCGGAACTTCCGAGAGGCGACATACTCGCCGCTTTGTTCATGAACACGTCCTTGCCGTTCCCGACAAACCCGTCGCAGTCACTTCCGCCCGTGCACGTGTCCTCCGTTCCGTAAGCGAGGTGGTACCCGAGGAACCACCACACCATGGCGCCGAGGCACCCATCCATTAGATTTTTAATCAGAATGTTTTTCGTGTTTTTCGCGCGAACCGAGCCGGCTTCCAGGAGCGCGAATCCAGCCTAAGATTTTTTACAAATATGTCAGAAACTTTACTTTAGACGAAGAAGAAAAACGCGCACCTGCATAATAAACACCAAGTAGGCGCCGATGAGCAGCCACTGAGTGGTCAAGAAGCCTCCTGTGGTTGAATCGGCCGCAGTGAGCTCCGCATCAGCCGAGGTGAGATTCGTCAAGTATTGGCACAACGTTTCTGTTCGAGAGAGAGAGAGAGAGAGAGAGAGAGAGAGAGTCGTGTTAGTTTGAAGTATTTTCGAGAGAGGAAAAAAACTTGAAAAATCGAGAGGCAGCAGCAGCAACAGCTCTAGAAAAGCTCTTCAAATTTTCTTCTTTCTGTTTTTTTTTTTTTTGCAAAAAAGGCAAACACCTCCCCTCTTCCCTTTTTTTTCTCCTCCTCCTGCAGCCTCAATTTAACCGAACTTTTTTCTTTTCCGCAAAATACGGAAAAAGTGGCATCCGACGCTTCATCGTTTTGGTAGTTCGAGCGACCACCATTAACTCTACCGTTTCCCGCCCAAACGCGAACGAATGCGTTTTTCTCGTGGCTCGTTTCGCGCACTCTCTCGTCGCATCTTTCTCGCGCCAGAAGGAGCGGGAAGTAAAATTTTGCGTCGCTTCGTGGGATTTATTATATCTGAAATTGCCGGAAACAGTTGCAATCGCGACGGCAGACCGAAAGAGAATAGGAAAAGAAGAGAAAAAAAACAATCAGACGTCTGCGCGCGATACTCACCGTGAGCAGGGCTACCATCGTTCAAGACGGCGAGTTCGCCGATGCAATTCGTAGTCATCGCAAAAGTTGTTGATGTGTAAGATGTGTTTTGCGCGCACAATGAGTGACGGTTCAAAAAAGAAAAAGTGCGGGAAAACCACGAAAAAAGTTGAATTTTTCCTCGATCTCTGACTTGAAAAAGTTAAAATTTTTAACCGTGTTTGGAGGTGGAGTGAGCGTTTCCTCCAGACACGTGTCTTCCTTTTGGGGGGACAATCAAAAAAAAAAACGAGAGAAAAGTAGTTGCAAAGTTAACTTCCTGACTTCGAAGCGACGACGCTTCGGACTTCAAAAAAAAAGTACGAGAGTCGTTTTCCCCATTACGGAAAACAACGCGCGGAGAACGAATTTACCTCTCCCCTCACACATACATAAGAAAAAGAAAAGAATCGTTAGATAAGAATACACGATGGCTACGCATTGCGTCGGCGCCCTCGCCGCCTTGGCCGACGGTAAGCATCGCGTCGTCGACTGATAGTTCTTTTTTCCTATTCTCTTTTGGTTTTCGTCGTCGCAACTGTATTCAAGTTTTTGGGGGCTTTGGGGGGACAATTACGTGATGATGAAGAGTGAATTATCCACTCAAAACACACCGCGAGACAGAAAAATTAAAGAAGAGTAAACGCATTCAATGCGCTGAACTAATCGCGATACGATGCGTTCTTCTCGCGTACCACCTCCTCTTCGTTTCGTTTTAAGTCTGGAGCGCGCGCGAAGCGACGGCGATTCGGACAATTATATCCATAATTGTCCGAATCGTTGTCCTCCTTTTGGTCCCTTTGTCGAAGGAAGAAGCCAAAGGCCAAGTCCGGAACACTTTTCGAAAAAGGGGGAAAATTTTTTTTCACACTATTAAAGCACGCAAAGTGGGAGGAAAATACTGACGACACACTTCTATATATTTCTCTCTCTCTCCTTATTAAAAATGAAACGTTTGTGCCGTGTGCCGTGAATAACAATAAACAGAATCCCTCTGTGAATACTTGGCCAGTAATGCTGCTGGTGTCGCAACCATCACGGGCTCCTCGGACAACCAATTTTTGTTGTCGTCCGCGTACCTCGTGTTCTTTATGCAAGCTGGATTCGCGATGTTGTGCGCCGGTTCGGTGAGATCTAAAAACACCAAAAACATTTTAATCAAGAACGTCTTGGACGCGTGCGTCGGGGCGCTCGCTTTCTTCATCTTTGGCTACGGTTTCGCGTACGGGAAGAAAGAAGGCAAATCAACGAATGAATTCATCGGCAACTGGAACTTTGGCTTGCAAGACTTCACCGACTGGGCTGGTTTCTTATTTCAATGGGCGTTCTCTGCGGCGGCGGCAACTATTGTCTCCGGTTCCGTCGCGGAAAGAACGGCGTTCCAAGCCTACTTGGGCTACTCTTTCTTTCTCACCGCCTTCGTCTACCCAGTCGTCGTTCACTGGGTTTGGGACGGAAGCGGATGGCTCAACGCGTTCAAATCAGGAGATAAACTCTTTGATTGTGGTATGTATGACTTCGCCGGCTCTGGCGTCGTTCACATGACTGGCGGCGTCGCCGGTTTGATGGGCGCCATGATTGTAGGCCCGAGAACTGGTAGATTCGGCCCGGACGGTCGCGTCGTCGCCATGCCGGGACACAACGCCTCGTTAGTTGTTTTGGGCACGTTTATTCTTTGGGTCGGATGGTACGGCTTCAACCCGGGTTCGCAGTTGGCCATCATCGGGTCGGAAGTCGTCGTCGCTAGAACTGCCGTCGCGACTACGTTATCGGCCGCCGCCGGTGGCGTGACCGCCATGGCCATCAACTACGGATTGTACCACGTCTGGGACTTGATTGCCGTGTGCAACGGTGTTTTGGCTGGCTTAGTCGGCATCACCGCCGGTTGCTCCGTCACTGAACCGTGGACTGCTATCGTTTGCGGCTTTCTCTCTGCGTGGGTCATCCACGGCGCCGGTAAATTACTCTTGAAGCTCAAAATTGACGATCCTTTGGAAGCGGCGCCGATGCACGGCGCGTGCGGCGCCTTTGGCGTCTTTTGGGTCGGTCTCATGGCAAAGAAGGAATACGTTGCCGAAGTCTACGGCGGCGCCGAGAAGTGCGCGGGCGTCTTCTACGGCGGCGACGGCGGTATGCTCGGCGCCCAAGTTGTTGGCATCATCTGCATTACTCTCTGGGTCGGCGGTTTGCTCGGCCTCTTCTTCTTGGCCTTGAAGAAAATGAACATGTTGAGAACGTCTGCGGAAGAAGAACAGTTGGGTTTGGATGAGTCCAAACACGGCGGTTCGGCGTACAACATGGAGTTGGTTGCTCCGATGCCGTCTTTGTAATATGAGAGAGACGGAGAACAAGAAGGAATAAAAAAAATATATACCTTAAAAGTGTTTCTAATGGTCTGGTAGAATCTATGAGACATTGAAAGCACATGAAAACAAACGTACTTGAAAGAAGATTTGGATGTTTAAGTTCACCTTCGTGGTACACGATAAACTATCAGAGACGCACTTGGCGTCTTTCAAAAGCAATTCAATTCTTTTTCTTCAATACACGAAAAGTACTAATCATATCATAAAACTGGAATCATCCATCGCGCTCTTTTTTTTTCACTTCCACGAGAACTTTGCAATTGTACACGTAGGAGGTGCTACGTTATATTTTTTACACATTGAAGCGAGAGCGGGTTCTACCCCCTCGTTTCCTTCACCTCCCGACGCGAGAGAAGAAAAATTAAACTCCTCGGCGTGAATGCCTGTTTCGACGATAAAACAGCTCTTCGCGTCGACGGATTGCGCGCCTTTTATGTCGTGCTCTAAAGAATCTCCTACACACAAACATTTCGAGAAGAAAAAGTTCGTCGCATCCTCTTTCGCTTCCTCGTTTTTACTACTATTTTCGCTCAGCTCTTTGCAAAGCGTCGTGTATATTATCGGCGCCGGCTTACCAAGCTTGACGACGTACTCGTCCGCGCTGAACGCGCCGCTGCTTTCTTTATACGTTTCGTTTAAAATGTCTTTATACCACAGGCTAATCGTTCCCGGCATGACTTCTAACTTATCGCCGTTAACGGTCACGTAGTCCGGATTCGCCAACATCATCTTTGGCGGCGCTGCGCCGCTTTGTCGACACCTCTTCGCGATCCCGGTCAACACCTCCTTAATCTCTTCGTGCGTCAACCTAGCAATGTTTTGCACTTCTCTGTCGTAACTACCTAACGTTGTCCCAGGTATACTCATGGACTCGCACCCGGAGGCGACTATGTGCGTTGTCTTTTCAATCGCTTCTTCTTTACTTTGCGGTAAGACGCATCCAGACGGCAACGTCACTGCGCCTCGTTCGCCCCAGTTCAAGTGTAAGAAAGTAAACGACGACGACGTGTGCTCCGTCGCGTTCGATAAAATCTCTTCTTCGATGTATCTGTGGCACACCTCCCCGCTCGTCATCGCCGAATAGAACCACTCCTCTTCAAATCCCATCCGTTTCAGCTTTCTCAGAGTCGACGATCGACGTCTCGACGAGTTTGAGATTATGTGCACTCTCACTCGAGGAAACTCTTCGTGTATTCGACGCAAACACTCGATGGCCTCTGGGAATGGATTTTTACCGTCGTGTAAAACGCCAAACTGGTCGAGGAAAATATCCTCGATATCGTGTCGACGCAAGAGCTGCTCCATGTTGTTGATGTCGACGTTGTTGTCGATGTTATAATCTTCTTCTCCTTTTGTTTCTTCTGACGACGACGACGACTTTATCTCCTCAACCGCGCTGACTTTGAACGACGACGACGCGTCGCTTCCTCTTCTCAAACTTCCTCTTTGTCGTCGTTCTGTTGGTCGTGATCGTCTTCGTCTTCCTACCGCTGGTGATGGCACCGATACCAACGTCGACGACGACGTCGACGTCGTCGTCGTCGTCGTCGTCGTCGTCTGCATGCAAGAAAGAACGCGCGCGTTTGTTGTTGTTTTTTGTGTCTTGTGGTGGATTCCTCTGAAAAAACAGTTGGTGTGTGTGATTATATGTGTGATAATATGTATAATAAATGTGTGCGCGTGCGAACGCACGCGGTAGTAACGACGACGACGACGACGACACGTTTCAATAACGAACGCCGCGCCGATGAAGACACTTTTAAATTCTTGAAAATAACAACAACAAAAACAAGTTTTAATAACACACTTCTTCTTCTTCTTCTTCTTCTTCTTCTCCGCGCGTTCAGTTCTTTTCGAGATACTCCATGTCGCTCTCTAATTCGACCATGCACCCGTCGATTTCGCTCGCGTCGCCGGATAAAATCGCGCTCATGCAATCGTCTACTATTCTCGTCGCCGCGATTTCTTTCACTTTCTTCTTCCAAAACGCATCCGGCGCGGCTTCTTCTAACTTTTTGGACAATTTCGCAACCTTCTTCTCGGACTCGATTTGCAACAGACACGACTCTAACGCTTGTTCGTCGCCATCCGCGATCGCGCCTAAACACTGATCAAAAATGCGTTCCGCTTTAAACCGATCGTTTTGTGCGTCCCAATCGATGTCTTCCTTCGAAGAAGAAGTAGCAAAGCTCCTCACAAAGCGACTGTTGTTATTATTATTGTTATTAGTATTATTAGCATCACGATGATGATGATGACGATGATTTTTGAAAAGAACGGACGAGGAAAAAGAAGATCCTCCTCTCTTCAAAACTTTTGACGACGACGACGACGACGACGCTCTGGAAGAAGAGGTCGTCGTCGTCGTCGTTAAAACAGCTCGATGATGACAAACGCAGATCATTTTTAAATGATGCGTTTTTTGTGTGTTATTCGTTACGCGCGCGAGATAATAAATAGTGAAGAAAGAGATCGAATTTTTGTTGAAGAGATGACGAGGATTTTCAAACGAGAGAGAGTGGATTTTCACACTTAAAAAGTATGAGAAAAAGAGACTCTCTTCTGTGGAGAGAGAGAGGCAGAAAAGGCACCCAAACAAACAAAAAAAAAAGAAATCGAGAACGAAAGAACGTCACAGAAGACACGCTTTGATATATAAAAACACATCATAAAAAACAATTTCAACAAGGATCACAAACGCCACGCGCGCGCTCGAGAGAGAGAGAGAGAGAGAGAGAGAGAGAGAGAGAGAGAGAGAGAGAGAGAGAGAGAGAGAGAGAGGCTGTTGGAATTGTTTTTTATTTTGCGCGCTTAAATATAGAAATATAGAGGAGTTTAAGAGAGAGAGCACACACGAATCATCATCAACAACTTTTAGTTAGAGAGAGAGAGAGAGAGAGAAAATGTTTTGGTGGAAAAAGAAAGAGTTGGACAAAAAAGAAGAACCAAACGCGACAAAGAAGAAGAAAAAAATCTGTTGCGCGTGCCCGGAGACGAAAGAGCCGAGAGATCAGTGCATCGGAGAATTTGGCGCGGACGACGAGAGGTGCAAGAAGTTAGTGGAAGCGCATCTGGTGTGCTTGCGAAAGGAAGGGTTCGATGTCTGAAGAAAGAAAGAACGCGCGCGCGTCAGTTGAGAATACATACGCACGTGGCTGTAGTAAAAAATCACATTCGCAATCAATCAATCAATAGTTCAATAGTTCACGACGTATTCCAACTCCTCTCCTTCTTTGTTACTATAATTATTCTTCTCTCGCTCTGCTAATTTGTTCAGCTCTATTTTCTTCATCTCTAATTGGTTCTCGTCGCACGCTATTGGGGTGGTAAATTTGCTCGAATATTCGCACCGGCTCGGTTCTTGAACGTCGAACAAGGACTCTTTGCTCCCGCAGACTAACTCCACCGTCATGGACCTTTTCGGTCCGTTCCAACACTTTTCGCCGTTTTCAAATTTCGCGAAACGTTTGCCAGTCAGATCATCGAACGTAATCTCGCTTTTCATGTCGCCTAATCGCACGTGATTGTCTTGCTTAGATTGGCCAAAGAGGCAAATTTCGTACGTGTATTTATCCGCCTTCGTAGAAAAGCACTGGTCGGACAACGCGCCAACGAGCAACTTTGTCGTTTCGTCTTCAGTCGTGGACGAAAGCTTTTCGATTTTCGCGTTGAACGTCGATAACTTTGTGTTGGATTCTTCGAACTTTTCCCTCGCCTCGCTCGCTTTCCTCGACGCCTCGTTTTTTATTTTCCGAGCGTCTTCGAGCGCGCGTTCCTCTTCTTCCAATTTATTGTCCTCGTGCTTCGCTTTCTTCTTGTCGCCGCCCATTACCATTCGCTTCATGCGACCAAACATTCCAACTTTTTCCTCCTCCTTTGTTGCTTCCTGCTCTTCTCTCTGATCGGAATCGTCGTCGTAAGGTGGATAGTACCCATCTTCCCCGCCGTAGTCGTCCTCTTCATCGTAGGGATCGTGATGTCCATCGTAATCGCCATCGATGAAATCTTCTTCTTCTCCCTCTTTTTCTTCTCCTTCACTACGATCGTTGTCGTCCCCGTGCACCCATTGCTCGGCAATCCGTCGTCCTCTCTCCTCGTCCGTCTCTTCTCTTTCTTCTATCACCTCTTTTTTCGCTTCTTCACTTTCCCTTTCATTGTTGTCACCACCGCTCGTCTTCTCCGCGGCTTCCTCTCGCTCGATTTCCCGCATCTCCTCTTCCATCTCTCGCATCTCTCGTTCCTCTTTGCTCTCGTCGTCGGGATGATGATGATGATGATGATCTCTGTTCTTTTCTTCTTCTTCTTCTTTTTCTCGACGTTTCCTCTCCTCTTCCTCTTTTACCCGGTCTCTCTCTTCTTTCAGCTTCTCGTGCTCTCGAAAAACTTCCTTCGCCTTCTCCTCTTCCGCTTCCTTCTTCTCTTTTTCTTCCCGCAACTGTTCGACGGCTTTTCGCAATCGAACGACTTCCTTCTCCGCTTCTTTCTTCGCGTTCTTCGCCTTCTTCGCGTACTCGTTTCGCTTCTTACCAACGCCAATTTCGAAATTACGAACCTCTTCTCTCAGCGATTCCATCGCTTCCCGTCCGTCGTTCGCGCACGTATTTTCGCAGTGCTTCTTCGCGTTGAATTTTTCATCCGAACCGTCGCAACAGTCGCAGACGTTGTCGTTGACGAAGGAGCTTTTAATCAGTTTCGGTTTCGACCCGAGATTTTGACAGTAAAATCCGCGCTGCTTTTGCTGCGGTGTTATTCCGCTGCACGCGTTCGTCCCGGGCTCGTCCGAGCCGTCCGTCGGACAGTCGCAAAAGTTGTCGTTTACTCGCGCGAAATCGATTTCGATTTTTTCGTCGTTGTTGTTTTCGCACGAAAACGCAATCAACTTTGTCCGATCGTATTCGTGCGCGTGGAGAGGATCTACGCCTAAAAACGCCTCCCTTTTTTGATTTTGTTGTTCAACATCATCGCGAGAACGCTCTTTCTCTTCTCCTTCTTTGGAACAATGCACCGACGAAGCGCCGACGAAGAAGAAGATCAAAAGCGAGAAGCAAAGAAGAAGAAAAAGACGGAGATTTTGATGGTTTCGCGTCTTCATCATTATTTTTTTGTGAAGATGATGCGAACAAGAAATCACTCAAAAAGAAAAACGACGTGCAACGCTCGCGTAGTCTCTTGCGGTTAGAATTATAATGTTATTATTATCATCATTATTTTTATCATTATTAGTATTAGTATTCGGAAGATCATTTCTTAGAGTTGTAGCCTGCGGCTCGTAATCGCGCTCGCAAAACCGGAACGGTTCCGGCGGCGTCCAAGTCCATCGCCTCGCACGCGGAGACGAGATCTGCTTTTTTCATCTTGGAAAGAGGCGTCGTATTCGTCGACGGCGGAACCGGCGCGTCTACCGATGATGATTGCGAGGCGTTCACAGGCTCGGCAGATGTGGTGGCATCGGCCGTGTCTGCAGCGATGGCACTTTTATTCGTCGCTTCCGTGACCGCTTTCACGGCGGCATCGAACGTCCTCGCCGAGTCGTCTTCAGCCTTCTCGGCGAGTTGTTGCAAAGCCTCCGCGCGCATCTCCGCGTCGCGAGTTGCAGCTTCAGCAATCAAAACTTTTTCTTCTAAAGCGCGCATTTGGTAGTGGAAGTCCTCTCGGACTCGTTCCACGGCTCGCGCTTCTCTTTCTTCGAATTCTGACTCCACGGTGGACAGTTTTTCCTTCTTCAAATCGAGTTCGCTGAACAAAATCGATGTTTGCTTCTTCTCGTTCTCCAACTCCATTTGTAACGAACCTAACTGCAACTCGAGCGAAGAATACGTCACGGCGCTTTCCGTTCGTTCTTTCATCAACAGCGACTCGGCTCGTTTCGCTCGCTCTTTGGTTTCTGAGACAATCTTCATCGCTTCGATTCGAGCTTCTTCTTTGACTTTCGCCAACATCTCGGTCGTTTGCAACGCTTGGTTGTCCGCCTCCGCGAGTCTGTTTTCGAGCTCATTCGCGAGCGCAGTCAGTCTTCTCACCTCATCTTTTGCCGCGCGCTCGATTTGAACCGTCTCGCTTAACTCTCTCTTCAATTCAACGTTTTCTTTCGCGGTATTTTGAAACGTTTGCTTCATAGTTTCGTAGTTTCTCTCCGTCTCCTTCAACTTTTGCTCCGTCACTTGGACGTTCTTTTGCTGAACAGAGTTTTCGTAACTTTGTCTCGTCACCGCGTCCTGACGTAACTCGCGATTTTTGTTGTTGAGGTCTCGTTTTTGAACGACTAACGAGGCGTTGACCATTTGTTGCGCCAACAAATCGGCGCGCATGTGGGAAGCTTCTTCCTCTTTTTGCATCTTTTGCGCGTTCAACAAGTCCATGTTTCTTTGCATCTCTTCGATTTCCGAGGGCTCGACCAAATTCAACGCCGCTTGCGACGCCTCGTGTAACTCTTGCTTCAAGCTTTCCACGGCAGAATCTTTCTCTTGCAAAGTTCTTTCCAACTCCCAAACTTTCTTCATTTGCTCTTTGACTTTCATCTCCGCCTCCATTTTGACTTTCATGGCGTAGTTTTGCGCCTTGTCCAGACGCGCCTTGTACTCTTCGCTCAACTCCGTTTTAGAGTCCAACTCGGTTTGCAAAGTCGCAATTCTTTGCATGAAGCCTTCGACTCGCTCTTCGGCGTGCATCAAAGCGTCTCGGAAGGTTTTCGCGTTCGATTGCTCTTTCTTCACGCGTTCATGCAAGTTGGAAATTTCTCTCTCGTATTCCTTCGCGTTGGCCTCAAACTCTTGACGCATCTCCTCTTTCTCTTGGAGTATCCCCTCCTTCTCTTGGAGCATCTCCTCTTTCTCCGCGGCAAAGTTTGCTCTTTCGATTTGAATTTGCTTCATAGCTTCCATTTGCGCTTTTTCCATCTCCTCGGCTTTCGCCGCGGACGCTTGGACTTTGTTTTTCATGTTCTCCAACTCGCTTTGCAACGAACGATTTCTCTCGTTTGCGCGCAACGTCGTCTCCTCGTAGTGTCGGTGCATCTTCGCTAACTCTTGCTCCAAGGACATTTTCGTCTTCTTCGACTCTTCGACTTCGAGTTCAATCATTTCAATTTCTTTGACGGCCATTTCGGCGTCCTTCTCGTAGTCTTCCTTTTCCTTCTCCAACTGTTGCGCCAAGTTTACGAGGAGTTGCTTCTTCTCCTCGTCGAAAGCGAGCTCGGCTTCCTTCAAAGCCGTCTCGGCTTCGTAAGCGGCTAACTTTGCGCTTTCATGCGCAAACTTTTCATTCGCGAGCTGCCTTTCAATGTTTGCAACGCGCATGTTTTCATTTTCCGTGGCTTCGATGATGGACGCTTCCAATAAAGCAATCTCGTTCTTCGCCTTGGTGAGCTCTTCTTGCATAGATTGGATTTCCTCGTCGTGAGCTTGTTCTCTCGTCAACAGTTCGTTTTGGACCGATCTCAACATTTCGTTCGCAATAGCAAGCTCTTGTTTTCTTTGAATCAGCTTCACGGAAATGTCGTGATATTTTTGTTCCAAGTCAACGATTCTCGCGTTCGCTTTCTCCAGCGGAATGCTCATTTGCACTTCGAGCGTTTGTTTCCTCTTTTCGAGTTCCTCGGCCATATCAGCTCTCATTTTTTGCTCTTGAACTTCCATGTCCGCTTTAAACGTCTCGATTTCATTTTTCGTTTCGTTTCTAACGAACTCCATTTGTTCCAGCAACGCTCTTTCGGCCAATTTCGCCTGGTTTCTGATTTCGTCGATGACTTTGGTGTTTTGCGCCTCGGCGTTGAGAAAATCTTGCGTTTGGTCGCGTTCCATGTTTTCAAATTTTTCCAAATCTTTCTTCGCGTCCAAAAGCTCTTGTTCTAACTTTTCAATCGCCTCGCGGTTATTCAAATTTTGTCCCGACAACAAGGAGATTTGATTCGTCAACGCCGAGACGGTTTGCTCGCTCGTGCGTTGTAAATCTTGAAGCTCCTTCGTGCGTTTATCGAGCGCCAAGCGCGCTTCCAACTTTGCACTCTTCACTTGCGATTCAAACTCCGCCGCTTCTTTTTGCGCTTTATACACTAAATCTTGCGCCTTTTCCAACTTTTCCGGCAACGTTTGCAACGCTTTCAATCGTTCTCCTTGAGACAGCAACTGAAAATCGGTTTCCGAGACGAAATCCGTCACGATGGCTCTCAACACCTTCGCGTCTTGACTCTCCCAATCTAATTCCCCACCATTCATGGCTTTCTTCAACCGTTCGTCCAAGTCTTTGTTCCCGGTGGATTTCAAAAAGTTAAAAATCGAATCGTCTTTTAAAACTTCTTCAATCTTCTCCGCGGCTGAAATTTTCGCCTCTTGCCTCCCGCGTTCGGTCAGCAAAGGCTTGAGAACTTCCGGTCCATACTTCAAAGTCGCGCCTAAACCGACGAGTTGTTCAAACGCCGCCAACGGAGCGAACCCTTCGATGGCGCTCGATAAAGCGGAGGCACCGAACCCAGCAGCTAAGGCTCCAATCGACGCCGCGCCGAAGAGCGCGTTTTTCTTGTCCTGTTGTCGTTGCGAAGAAGAAGAAGAAGCGTCTTCTCCTTCGCTTTCGACGACGACCGCGGCATCATTCGCGGACGACGGAGACGATCTCGACGCTTTCTTCAATATCCCTCCCGAGGTGACCGATTGGATGGAGTCGTCGATTTTCGTAAATTCCGGCGACAGCGGGTCCAGCATATTTTCTTCTTCTTTCTTCTCCTTTTTTTCAATCGCAGAAAAATCAAACTCGACGTTTTCGTTGCTTTGTTGCAACCCCAACGAGGAAGTTGAAGAAGTTTGTCCATCTTCATCGCCGTTATTAGGCGTGGCATCATCGACCGCGCGAACGATGAGCTTCTCATTCTTCTTCATCATCAATCCGGGTCGCCCTCTCCTCGCCGTCGCGAGCGAGCGGCGCGACGAAGACGAAGACGCCGTCGGCGTCGCGGAAGAAGTTTTTGCCGCAACGCAACACGCATTTTTGAATCCCGAGGAAGCCATCATCATCGTCATCGTTTTGGTGTGTCGTCTAAAGTAATAAAATAAGTTCAGATATACGCGCGCGGAAAGCGGTCGTTTTCTTCGTCTCTCTCTCTCTTTCTCTCTCTCTCTCTCTCTCTCTAGCTTTTACGCGTACTACCGTAACGCGCGCGCTTTTTGTCTGTATCTTTAAAAGTGTGAGAAGAAATGCGTTCGCGCGTTTTTTTTTTTGAAAAATTTGAATTTTGGTCTTTCTTTTCCACGTCAGCCATCAGCATCGGCATCAGCATCGGCAGCGCCTTCTTTTTGGCGCTTTCTTGCGTTCTTTCCTCCTCGTTTACGCCACACTCCTCACTCAAAAGAAGAAAGAGAGAGAAGAGAAAAGAAAAAAAAAATGAAGAAGCGAAAGCAAGAAGACGACGACGACGAAGAGGAGGAGGAGGAGGAATTCGTTCCTCTGCCTTCGAGTCGACTGTCTAAAGAAGCGCTGCTCGAAAAGTTTAGAAACTTCGACGACGCGAAGACGACGACGACGACGACTCGCGACGGAGGAGGAGGAGAGGAGGAGGAAGAAAAAGAGTTGTTCAAGAAGATGGACTTTAACAAAGTGCCGGAGATTCTGAAAGATTTTGAGAGGATGAAAAGCGGCGGCGACTTTGACGAGGCTGGCTTTGGTCGCTTTTCTTCGGACGACGACGACGACGATGAAGAAGAAAAGGAAAAGAAAAACATCGATGATCGCGATGATATTGAAAAGGACGACGACGATATTAGTTTTGAGGAGAAACTGTTATCCAACGCGGCGGATGATCGTTCGGGGAAACTGCGAATGCGGGCAGATATTGCACTCACCGACGGCGAATACGCCGGAAAAAGCACGAGTCGAGCAAAGATGTTCGCGGAAGAGGAAGAGGAATTAAAGAAGAATAATCCGTACTACGACGAGGACGAAGAAGAGGAAGATTTTGAGGAAGATGATTACCCCGAAGAAGAGGACGAAGATTTTGAGAAGAAGAAGAAGAAGAGCAAAGGATCGATGGAGGAGGAAGACGACTTTGACGACGACGACGACTTTGACGACGAGAGCGAGGAGGGAGAAGAGGATGAAGACGATGCAAAGAAGAAGAAAAAGAAGAACAAAAATAAACATAAGAAAGAAGGCGACAGACGTAGAAATGAATACGACAACTATTCCGACGACGACGACGACGACGAAGGCGATGATGATGACGGGGGATGGAACATCTACGATGAAGGCGACGAAGAGATGCGCGCGGTGCTGGATTCAGCCATGCGGAAAAAAGGCAAACGAAGGAAGAGCGATAAAGAAGCGGCGAAGATGTTCAAGCAGTTTGAGGCAGAATTACCACGATTGAACATTTCTGACGACGAGGATGAAGATAAAGATGATGAAGAGAACGAGGACGATGATGATGATGATGAAGATGCGATGGAGGAAGATGACGATGACGAAGAAGAAGAAGAAGAAGATGAACTCGGTGGCAAAGGACGTGAAGCCAGAGACAATAGAGATGAAGATGAAGACGACGACGATGATGACTTTGACGACGAAGACGACGACGACGACGATTTTGATTACGCTGGTGCCATGGAAAAGGATGATTCGAAAAGAAAACCTTCGAGTAGAAAACGTGCGAGCGAACGAGACGAAGAAGACGATGATGAGGACGACGACGACGACGACGATGAAATCGAGGACGCCGCCGATCCCCAATTAGAAGAAGAGCTGAAAAAGTTTGAACTCGAAGAACAAGAAACGAAACGCTTGGCGGAGCAAAAAGCGAAAACGGAGCAGAAATCAAAGTCTGTGCGCATTCAGAGAGCTTTGTGGGAGCAAATGCTTCGGATGCGAATCAAGTTGCAACGAGGCATCGAAAACGGCATGAAAATGCCAGGTCCACTCGCTAATCAAGGTTTACGTCGTCTCTCAGAAAGTACGAATCAATCGCTCGACTCGCTTGCGACTGCTGCAAAAGATACGCTTCTTTCGATGTTGCACCTGCAGTTGTATTTGATGAAACAGTTTGAAAAGACAGGCGAAGTAGACACGACCGAGATTGCCGCGAAATTAAAAAATCTCAAACAGAAACGAGAAGACGAGAAGAAGGAAGGCGGCGCCGTCGATTCTACAACAACCTCCACGGAACAATTTTGGGCCGTGTGCGAAGCCATGCAAGACGAATTTGCGGAGTTTCGAGATTCGAGTTGCGATCGATGGCAAAGAAAGTCTCAAGTGTCTTCTGGAAACGCTGGAAATTTGAAGGCGTTCAATCAAAACATCTCTCAACAAGTGCGCTCGGCTATGCTTGCGCCGGAGAAAGCGATCGATAGATCCCGCCCCGCGCTGACGCGCACGAAGAAGATAGGAGAAAATGTTCAAATATCTAGACTCGGAGATAATACCAATTCGGACGACTCCGAAGATGAGCGTTTCGATGAAGATGAAGACGGCGTGCGCAAAAATGGCATGGAATCTCGCAAAGATATCGAATCATACGACGATTTCGACATGTACGAGCAGTTACTTAAAGAGTTCCTCGAGTCTGGTAACGTCGATGGCGATGCTCCGAGAAGTGCGGCAAAGCCCGCGAAAAGAAGGAAGATTGTCGATCGCAGAGCTTCGAAAGGTAGAAAATTACGATATCACGTCCAAGAACCTTTGGTAAATTTTGTCTCTTCGATTGAAGAAGAAGTGCCGCAATGGGCCGAGAAGCTATTCACGCAACTCTTCGCGAGTAAAGGTTAATAAGAACGACGAGACTGAACAAACGATTAGCGTAAATAACATAGAAAAGAACTTTAGCACGTGTACACGCGCGTAGTAGTTTTGTAACGCGTTAAGAACTGTATTTAGTAGTATAGCAGAAAACTGCAAACGTACATTATTTTTGTCTCTTTTTCTTCCTTTTTCTCTTCCAACGAAGCAGAAAAAAAAAACATCTCACATCACTTTGCCTCTTCAATTCTCTCTGCACTTTCGATCGATTTGATAGGTCCACTCACGTGTATGAAATCGTGGTGCGTCTCCGGTCTGGGCCATGGCCACGCTTTCGCGTCCAGCGCAGTCTCCCGCGCGATGTCGTAGGACGAAATGAGACCGTAAAACTTGCCGTCGTCGTCCGTGACGAGCAAGTGATGTAATTTGTGTTTTCTCATCGTTTCCGCGGCTTCGTCTTTAGACATGTGCATGTTAACCGCGATGGGATGCGAAGTCATCACCTTCTTGACCGCCTCGTTCAAAGGCACGGATTCCAGGTACCACTGCGATACTGTTTTTTTTTCATCCGCCGCGGTTGTTTACGAGTTTGTGGTGGTGGAGGTGAGTCCAAGAAGAAGAAGAGAAGAAAAGAAGGAGATGAAAAAGATGAAAAAGATGAAGAACAAAGTGAAAACACATTCTCTCACCGTCGGTGTGCGTGATGATCCCGTGGATTTTCTCCGCGTCGAGCTCGTCGATGACGACGAGCGAGCCGATGCCTGCCAATAACAACATCAATACACAACGTTTTTCATCGTATCTCGGAGAAAGAGAGAGAGAGAGATTTGAAACAAAAAAAAAAACACGGGAGAGATACACACGCGCGCGCGTACCTTTCATCACGAGCATCTCCACGCATTTTTTGATCGTGTCGTTCGCTTGAGCCGCGCACACCTCGTTCTTCTGGACGCAAAACGATGCCACGCTCGGCATCGTTTGTTTTCTTTAAAATTCGGTGTTTGTGCTTTGATTATGCGCGCGCTTTTGGAGAGAGAAAAAGCGCGTGTTTTTGTTTTTCGTTTCGAGTATTTTTTATTCACTTTTTTCATCTTTCCGCCAACACAAGACACACGAAACCACATAAAACCAACAAAGAAGAAGAAGAAGAAGATATATACACATTTATTATTATTATATAAGTCATGGCACCTTCATCGTCCACCACGCCTCCATCCGCGAAGAAGAAGACGAAAAAGAACGCATCCTTTTCATCTTCCTCTTACGACGAATCATCGATCGCGTTAACGCTCGGCATTCTCGGCGTTGGTGGGATCGGTAAGGAGTTCATCTTGCAACTGACCGAGTCGATGGTTTTGGAAAACAAGGTCGCCATCGCGTTCATCGCCAACTCGAGGAAAGAAATCCGATTTAAAACGCCGTTCGTTCCGTCCGAACACAGCAGAGAGCTGCTGGAAACGTTGTTCGACGGCACGAGCGACTTGGCCATTTGGGCGAAGAATTTATACGAGGTTTTGCACGTCGAGTTGGATATCGTTCCGTGCTCGAGTCTCAAAGAAAGACAAAGAATTGTTTTAGACGACGTGAGTCCGTCTTTGGAGGAGGAGGACGGCGACGTCGACGCAATCAAAAACGTTTCGGACGCTTTAGAAGAGGCATCTCTAGATGCACATACGAGCAAACCGTGGAGAAAAGGACGGTATTGCATCGTCGACATGACCTCGTCCGATGAAATCGCAGATTTGTACCACGTATTTTTGGCGTTGGGCGTGCACGTGGTCACGCCGAACAAGAAGTGTAACTCCGGGCCGACGGCGAGAGATCAAAAGTGCAGAGGGTTGAGTTCGATGAGCTGGTCCACGGCGAGTTGGTTTTACGAGGCGACGATTGGCGCCGGTTTGCCAATCATATCGACGTTGAGAAATCTTACGAGTAGCGGCGATGAAGTGTACCAAATCAAAGGCGTCTTTAGCGGCACGATGTCCTATTTGTTCAACACTTACGACGGGTCGATTCCGTTTTCCGAGGTTGTAAAAACAGCCAAGAAACTCGGATACACGGAACCAGACGCGCGAGAGGACTTGAACGGTCAAGACGTTGCCAGAAAAGTGGTCATCGCGGCCAGAGAGTCCGGCTGGTTGGATGCGTCCATCGAAAAGACGTCGATTGAATCGCTAGTTCCAGAAGAGTTGAGAGCGTGTTCCTCGGAGGAGTTCGATGAAAAATTTGGAAAAATGTACGACGGCGTCATCGCGCAAAAGTTTGCGGACGCGAAAAAGAGGGGAAACGTGTTGCGGTTTTGCGGAAGCGCGGATTTACGAACGAAAGAGCTGAAAGTAGAACTCATGGAGTTTCCGATGTCGCACGCATTTGCGAATTTACAAGGAAGCCAAAATGTCGTCGAGATTGAATCGAAGAGATATAACCCGACCGATTCGTGCTGCTTGACGATTTCCGGTCCAGGCGCGGGAGCTGCGGTCACCGCAGGTGGTGTGTTAGGGGACGTCGCAAAACTCGTCGCGCGATTAGGAGACGTGGAAGTTTTGGTTTAAAGTCGCCGATGCACAGCCGCTGTTTTCAATGAATATTGTACATATATTTATCACACGCTTTTATTTATTTATACTAGTACGTAACTTCTTCGCGATAACGTTGAAAAAGTACTATAGCTACTATTACTCTAAGCCGCAACATCGCTTCGTTCAAAATCTAACGGCATCAACTCCCTGTTGGACCGGGAGTTGAATCCGTCTCCTTCGTCTTCCGCTAATTCTATTCCTCCTCCCCATCTACTACTATCGACGGCTCTCTTCCGACCGTTCCCTACGAAACAATAAAAACATTTACCTAAAGTTTCCGAGACTTCCGTTTTGTTCGGATGCACGAACGCGAACACCAACGCGTGGAAAAATCCTTGTAGATTTTTCAAAATCACGTGCGTGATGGCCAAATACGCGTTCACGTCGGGCGACTCGTAATCGAATAAGTTTTCTAAACGCATGAACGTTCCCGGGATATTCGTCACGATTTGAATGATTGGATAGGCGGCCAACGCGTACACTAAACTCTCCGCTTTCTTCACCGCTCGCTTCGTGGCTGCGTGCGAGGCGGAACTCTCGCCTCTCTCTTCCTCCTCCTCTTCCTCTAAAACGTCCACTTTCGCCCAATCTCCGTCTTCTTCTTCTTCATTCATGCTGTCTTGATCCTCTCCCACGACGACGTTCGCGTTCATTCTGCTCTCCATCAAAAATGTCCTAAGCGTTCTCAGCGTCTTGAAAATCTTCACCCAAATGTACGTGTTCGCCGCCATAATCACCCAGATTGGAAGGTAAAAAAGCATAAACCTCGCCGTCACCGCCAACTGAGTGCCGTCGTTTTTGATGTGGCACTTTCCTATTCTCGCGTCTCCGTACAAGTTTCTAAAAAACGGCAAGACGGACAACGCCACGGAAGCGAGGAAAATAACCAACGCGTAAAACGTAACGTCTCTCGTCTCTCGTCCGCTTTGTTTCTTCACCACTAAACTGTACGTAAAATGCGACATCGATATCGACCACATCGCCGTTTGCATCGAAAACAACTGAACGAAGAACCCCTGCGCTCGGCACCTCCCCTCGCCAAAACCACCAGCGCCATCGTTCGCACCACTCAACTCCAATTTGGTCGTATCGAACGAAACCACCGAGACGCAATACCCGAAATCTGCTAAAGCGAGCATATAAATCAACCGAGCCGCGCGAGATCGTCTCGTCGACGGCGCCAACACGACCACGTTTAACAGTATAAACAGACATCCCACTAAACTCATCGAAGCGGTGACGACGCTCGACTCGTGCAAAACGAGTCTGGTTTTTTCGGTAAAAACTAAACCGCTCATCGTCACAGGAGACGACGACGATGACGACGACGACGACGACGACGACGACGACGACGACGACGGGCTCGATATAGGAGCAAGAAGAAGAAGAAGAAGAAAAAGGTGAAGATATCGCCGCTTTCGTCGAAGCATCTCTCTCTCTCTGTTCTGCAGAATTTTGTGTTTGTCTTTTTAGGGTTTTAAATAAATTCGCTTTGTGGGGTGCACACTTTTTTTTTATCGAAGAAGAAGAAGAAGAAGAAGAAGAAGAAGAATTTACAAACTACACAACACGACACAAGAACAAAAGAACAAAGAACAAAGATTTTGAACAACGAAAGGGACGACGATAGCATACACATAAGATGACGATGGTTCAGAGGAGCGGCGCGATTACGAGTACCGCTGCTGCGAGTGCGACTACCGCGGCGAGAACCCGCAGCGCGAGCGCGAGCGTGCGTTTTTTGAGAATGAGAACGCACAAACGACAACACCAACGACCAAAGGTCACCCCACCCGTATTTTCATCGTCATCGTCTTCGTCTTCGTCTTCTTCGTCGTCGTCGTCGAGAACGATCGATTGGGAGAACGACGTCGTCTCGAGGAACGACGTGACGGAATTGATCGTTTTCAACCGCATAAAAATGAACGTAACTTGGAGCGAATTAGCGTCGAGCGTGAACAAATCGAAAGAGTGGACGACGAGTGCCTTGTTAGGCCAACATTCGCTTTCAAAGGACGAAGCGGAAAAAGTAGGCACGCTCTTAAACCTTCCTCCGGTGGCGGTGAAACTCCTTCAAACGGTACCGTATAAAGGGAGTTTACCGACGCAAGTTCCGACGGACCCTTTGATTTATCGATTCTACGAGTTAGTAAATGTGTATGGCACGACGTTTAAAGAGCTGATACACGAGGAATTCGGCGACGGGATCATGTCCGCGATTGATTTCAACATGGACTTACAGAAGACGAAAGGCGAGCTGGACGAAGATAGAGTTACGATTACAATGAGCGGCAAATATTTACCTTACAAGAAATATTAATACAAATCTATCTACTACTGGTAAATGCACTACTTACTTCTACGCGCACCTACGCGAGCTGCACTGTGTTTTGTCGTGATCTCTGTTGCACACTAAAATCTTTTACCGAATAAAAGGCGCGAGAGCGCTTTCCCGGGGATGGACAGATTTTTCACGTTTCTAAAAGTCAACGAGACACGCTTCTTTTCATCGTCGTTATCGGCGCAACAAGCAGACCCTTTTCCTCGGATGCCGTGCAAGTAACAGTCGTACGACTTTCCGTAAAATACGAGTAAACTTCTTCGCGGGACGAAAACATCGAACGGAGTCATCGTTTCCGCGAAATCGGCGTGCGGCGTAAACGAAACAACCTCGTCTCGCGAAAGCGAAACGACGCACACAAAGTTAGTATACAAAGGTCCATCTTGATGACTCTCGATCCCTTTGTTCAGTTCGTACTCGTTACAGAGTACGTGATTGAGTTTCAAGAGCGGTTGCGTTGAAGTCGCGGACGAAGAACACGATGGTGGTGAGCTAGCGGACGACGAGAGTAAATACGTCTCTTTCACGCGTTCGTCGTTTTCTATTCGCGCGCTCAACTCTCGCAGAAACTCCGGAAGTCGTTCGCCGATTGTTTTCTGCGCGTTGACGGTCCCGCCAAACTGTTTCACTCGGCGACCGGAGAGTACTTTCCACGACGACGACGACGACACGTCTTCTCTGTGCACGTTCGAGAGTAACGCCCGCTCTTCTTCTTCCGCGATGAAGTTTTCAATCAGAGAAATGTCTTTTCGCTTTGCTTCTTTCTCGTTCGCGTTCCGCGTCGACGCGCTCGTCATTTTTTATCTGTTTTCTTTTCAATCCCTCCTCTTCGTCGTCGTCATCTCTCCGTCTATGTGCATTTCTCTTTCTCTTTCTCTCTTTGCGTGCGCGTGTGCGCGTGCGTGCGTGAATGTAAAACCGCGCGAAAGAGTGAAGCACTCCCCCCCAAAGGCGATGATGATGCGTTTGTTGTTTTGCTCGTGTGTTTCTATTTGTATGTTAAAAAAAAAGTCACTCACTTTTAGTATATTGAACATGTTCACAACTACATCAAGTCAAATCGTCCTCGTCGCCTAATAACCCAGCACCGGACGTGATTTTCTTCTTCGCTCTCAGCAATATCGTCGTCTTCCAACTGTCTAAGCGAGATATGTCGTCGAATTGTCCCAAGGCGTTTGCGAACGCGTCTTGGTCTCCGGCTTCGCTCGCGTTGGCCAAATCTTTCAACAGCTGTTCTTCGCGAGAGTTTGGAAAGGTTGGATCGATATCGCCGTATCTTTGGCAGGCGTTTAAAACGCCGACCGGGTCTGCCGCGCACAATCGACAGATTCCCGCGTTTAACAAGTATCCTTTCGCGCTATATTTCAACAAGTTATTCTCCGCCGCGTGTTTCGCGCAGTCTTCGAACGTTTCAATCGCCATGTCGTATCGCTCCAATTGACCGGCAATAGACGCGACTCTTAATTTACACTGGTTCGCCGTGCTCTCCGTGTTTTCACCCATGTACAAATCCGCGGCAGCCGTAAACGCCTCTAAACTCTCCTCTAATCTCTTCTCCTTTTCCAGCATATCGCCGACTTCTTTCAGGTGTTTCGCCGCAATCGACAAACGACCGATTTCGCTAAATTTCTTTGCCGCTTTCTTAAACATTTCGATGGCTTTATTCAGATCAATCTTCTTGTAACAGTTCCCGCTCTCCACAAAGTTCATCGCGACTTCGTGATTCGATCCGATGTGTTGATACATTTCCGTCAATTTCTCGTACGTCTCCGCCGCTTCTGACCAGTTTTTGCTCAGTTTAAATTGTATCGCTGCTTTCTCGTACAACTCCGAAGCGTCTTCGTACTTTGACGAAGACGAGAACAAGTTGGACATGAACCCGCCGTTTAAGCGCTTTTCCGCTTGTTTCAGCAACGAGTGCGCCTGTTCCGTAGAAGACATTTTTCTAACGACGCGTGTGCTGTTATGCGTGTAAGTGTGTTAGTGTGTGACTTCTTCTTAAGATGGTTGTGAAGAAAGCGACACACTACTACTGACTGAGCTAAAACGCGAGAGAGAGACAGAGAGAGATTCATTATTGGTGAGAGAAGACACACACTTACATACAGAAGAGAGAAAAAAGAGAGAGAAAAAAAGAGAGAGAAAAAGACGAAGAAAAATCACAAACAGGGCAAAACCAACCACACACGTCTGTCTGTGCGGCATATTAGCGAGAGAGACGTGCGGACACGACCAAAGACACAAACGCATATAAATAGAAAATAAAGAAACGAAAAAGAAGATGAAGCGGAACAACGGCGGCGCCGGGAGACGATCGGAGATGATCACCGGGAAACCGCAAGCGCCATCTTCTTCTTCGGGCATCGGAGGAGTCGCGGCGAAACTCGCCGCTTCTTCTTCTTCGTTGTCTTCGGCGTCGGGATTACCGTCGACATCAAAATCATCATCATCATCATCATCGTCCGGAGGAAGAAATACGAATAACAACAACGACGAGTTTCCCTCTTCGAACAACAAAGGAAAGAACGCTCAGCAGTGGACGACGAAGCACTGGCTCGGCGCGGTGTTAGTGCCCGCCGTGTTTTTCTTGTCCGTGGTTTTAGTCTCAAACTCAAACTATGGGAAATCCGTGGAGGAAGTCACGGCGTTGCTGGCGCAAAAGGAGACTCTGTTGGCGCAAGACGAAAACGCGAACGAGTCAGACCCGGAAGCGTCGACGGAAGAAATCTCGTCCAGAGTAAACGCGCCGACGGAAGAGGAGCAAGCTATGGAGGAAATAAGAGCCGCGAGGGAAGCTAATGAAATGGAAGACGAGCAGTCCGACGTGCCGCACGCAAACCGAGCGAGCGATACGTGCGCGTACTTCGAACAGCAGGCGAGTTTGCAATATTTTTTCAAAAACAGGTGCGATTTCGACGCGGATGCAAAGTTAATTAATCCAGCGGATAAGTCGGAAAATCCAGGAAGAGTAAAGTTGGAATTCATCGCTCTGGCGAGCTACATGGAAGGGTTCTCGTACATCGAACATAAAAGGATTTCGGATAAGAAAGCGGCGGAGGCGTTGCAAATTCGAGCCGAGGCGGAAACCGCGGCGAGCTATTCCGATAGTAAAGTGGACGACGATCAGAGAGACACGGAAGAGCACGTGTTGGAAGCAGCTATCGTACAATCGCCGCCACCGCCGATGGGACCGCCGGAGGTGATCGAGGAAGAAGGAGAGCTAGGGGGAGAAGGAGAGCTAGGGGGAGAAGGAAACGCGGATGGAGAGGAAGAGCAACAACAGGAACTATCCGCGGAGGAGCAAATTGCTGCGGCGGAGGAGCAATTGGCGTACGAAAAAGAGAAGGAGGAGCGACAGATGAAGAAGAAATGGCAATTTTGGAAGAAAGCGGATAAGAAAATTCCGAGTTCACGGGCCTCGGATTCGGATCTTCTCGCCATGGAGATGATGGAAAAAGCCGAAGAAGCGGCTGAACAACAACAAGAAGAAGAAGGAGAATCCGAAGAAACGACCATCAATCGCAGAATGCTTCTGAAGAAGAAAGGTAAGGAGGACAAGGCGCCGAATCAAGCAACTATTAAGCAAGCGGAACCGAACGCCATGGTTGGACCGAAACCATATAAAGCCATCGTGATTGGACAAAAGCAAGCGGCGTTTGGTTTGCTCATAGCGAGATCGTTCAAAACGTTACAAATGCCAGCGGTTACGGAAATTTACGAAGGTGAACCGAAAGCTTTTGAGCGAGTGGTTGAAATGACGGAAAAGGAAGCCAAGGAAGCCGGCGCTGGCGACGTTCGAGTCAAGCAAGAAGTCATCGGAAACAAAAACGGCATGCAAGAGATTGAACTTTCAAAGTCAAAAGACGACGTGAGGAAAGGCTTGACGAACCGCAAAACGATGTCCGTCCCCATGATCACCGGTGACGCGTTGATTGCAAGCACGAAGCACGAGGAGAAAACGATCGTTTTACACTTGGGCGAAGAGCACGTCCAAGAAGTCATCCAAGGCTTCAAAAAGACGTTGAACCACGGAGGACGAATCGGTGGCCCAGTGTCCACCCCTCGCATCGTCTTCTTCCGCGCGAAAAAGTTGAAAGAAGCCTCGGACGCGTTTAAGGGATTGCCGTTCCAAGTGTTCATTGTTGGTAAACCGCGTGACGAAACCTCCTCGGCGGGTCGTCCGTTTTTGATGCGCATCGACGGCGTTCGTTACAACGAGCAATTAGATTCCATTAAAGACGACATGAACTACTTAGTCATGGCATTGCATCACAACGATCCGTACATCGACGTCGCGTTTAGTGAAGGCGCGACGGTTTGTGATGCCAAATGCAACTGTTTCACGTCCTCGACGTTTAGACAAGCCGCGCCGGTGTGCTCTGGCCACACGGCGCACTTGGAGTCGTACAAAGACCACTCGTGGACGGGACCGAAAAACAAAGCCAAGATTCGTCACGCGCACTTGTTCGGCTCCGACGGCCACGGCGGTCAAATGCGAATCCAACAAAACGTTGAATCTGCGGTTTTGAATCGATTAGATAACTTTCTGAACCAAGATTTGCCTTCCTTAGAAACGGTTGGCAGTCGCGATTGGATCTCCGAAGGTATGCAACAAGCCGAAGACGAAGCCAACGGCGTCGGAGAGTTCGCGCCGAAAGTCAAAGGTAAGAAGAAAAAGAAGAAATACGAGGAGGAATTCACGAACGAGTATTTGTTAAAAAATCCGCTGCGTTCGTCTGGGTACTCGTGGACGGGTGGAAACGGCTTCGCCGGCGCCGGTGGCGGCACGATTGAAAAAGACGTTCGAGAGATAGATTTTCGCAAGAAAAGTAAGCAAAAGAATTCCAGACACATTAATTAACACAAATGCACAATTCGTGTGATGATATATATGAAACATTTAATAAGCAATAATGAATTATCTATCAGTAGCTTTTTTTAATAACAGATTGAGTTCCTTTTTTCCACAGACGTGGTGGGAACTAACTCTTCTGTGGGAATACGTACGTAGAAAATGAGAAAAAAGCTGCCGTGAAGAGAAGGAAATGCAACAATTTACACACCATACACAATCCACATTACGATGTCCTTTCGCGTCTGCGTTCGCTCGCTCGCTCGAACAACTTTTTTATCGACGCGCAAAAACTTCATCAAGTCTTCCTCTTCTTCTTCTCGCCGCATTCGAAGTCGAGAGTTCACCACGTCATCATCTACCAAAGCCATGGCAAATCCAATCGCGACATTTGATACGACCGAGGGTAAATTTAAAGCGGAGTTGTTTTTAGACGAGATGCCGCTGACGGCGTCGAACTTCATCGACTTGGCAAAAACGGGATTTTACGACGGACTTCATTTTCATCGGGTGATTGATGGTTTCATGTTACAGTTTGGTTGTCCGAATTCGCGAAAAAATGGTGCTCCAAACGCGGGCATGGGCGGGCCGCCACCAAACTCAAAGTTTAAGAATCTCGCGACTGGCGAAGAAATAACGAGAGACGCGAGAGAAGGGTGCATACCGGATGAGTTCACCGCGAAGATTTCCAACGACGTCGGAACGCTGTCCATGGCCAACACGGGAGCCAAAAACTCAGGCGGCTCTCAGTTCTTCATCAACACGGTCCACAACGACTTCCTCGATTGGTTCGATAAATCCACGCCTTCGCAGCATCCGGTGTTTGGAAAGGTCACCGAAGGCATGGACGTCGTGATGAAAATCTCGACGGTTGACACGCACCCCAACGACTGCCCTAAGAAAGGCGTCATGGTGAATTCAATCACCATCGGGTGAAGAATAAACGAACGCGAGTGATGATGATGATGATGATGATGATGATGATGATGAGAGCCAGAGTTGACGATTTTGAATCGTTAAAAGTTAACGCCTATGATATAATAATACGTACACGGGTAAACAAAGTGTTTGCGAAGGAAAAAATCTTCTTCTCACGACAAAAAAAAACTCCAAAACACAACGCACGCGTGCACTGTGATATAAAAAAGCACGCGATACTTTAACACCGCTTTTCTTTTGCAACGATGTTTACCACTACTCCCAGCGCAACTCTCGCCGCGCGTTCCATCACATCGGCGTCTGTCGCTGGCGCGACTTTTTCGACTACCGCTGCTGCTTCGAGGAAGAACAGATCGCACCGTTCTCGTTCGATGATGAAGGTTTCCTCCTCGTCGTCATCGTCGTCATCGTCGGCAACAACTACGACAAGAAAGATGAGAAAAACAATCAAAAATGACGACGAGAACGAGAACGATTACGACGACGACGACGACGACGACGAAAGGCCGAGCACGTCGTACGGAGGTTGGTTTAGCGGTCGAAAAACGTCGTCGATAACGACGACGACGACGACGACATCTATCCTTCTCTCCGCAGCCGTGGCGTTATCGGTGAATGTAATCCAACCGGAGCGCGTTCGAGCAGAGTTTTTAGACGATAACGTCAAGTCCGAAGTCACCGACTTGAACGTCAAACAACTCGACGGCGTTGATTTTTATTCAAAGTCTGAGCACTCGAACGAAGACTTTTCAAACTTGGACTTACGAGGCACGATTTGGGTAGAAGCGGAATTGAGGAACACGAACTTTTCAAAGTCGGACATGCGAGGAGCGGTGATGACGCGGGCGATAATGCCAAACGCAGACGTGCACGGGTCGGATGTTTCGAACGTGTTGTTCGATTACGTCTTGTTGAGAGGCGCGAATTTCGAAAACGCGGTGGCGGTTGGTGCGAACTTCATTCGTTCGGATATGGGGGAGATGAAGGTGAAGAATGCAGATTTTTCCGAGGCAGTCATCGACCGGTACCAGGTGTTGGGTTTGTGCGAAACCGCGGAAGGGGTGAATCCGTACACCGGGGTAGATACGCGCATGAGCTTGGGGTGCGATTCGTTCGTGCGAAAGTACGAAGGGAGCGGCCAGGGAGGTAAAATTGAAGTGAAGTGCATCGGGAAGTGCGAATAAATATGAAAACCAAAAAATCTTTGCATAGAAAAAAAACATCCAGGCGTTGTACACTTATTAAAATCTTAATCTGCTTTTAAAATGAACATTATTTACTTTTGTTTTCGATAATATGATATACATGTATTACAGCGTGATGTGCGCTACGACTTGCGTGAACGAAAAGTGGTCGCCTCGATCGTTCTGAGATAAGAATTGCGCAACTTTTGCGTCCGAACAAATCTCCTCTAAAGTTAACGAATCGTCCATCGCGACGCCGTGTAGGTAACTTTCTAAAATTCTTCGATTGTATTCGCCAATCTTTTCAATTCGTAATTGATACGACTTCGTGGTAACATTGTAGGCGACGCCGAGTCTGTGTAGCTCATCGATGACATCTTCGGCTGTGGTCATCGATGCGGAAGAAGATGTTGGTGATGAAGGCAAAGTCGTCGCCGTTGAAGACGCAATGAAGGCGTTTCGATACAGAGCGTGAAATCGAGCGTCGGCACTCTTCGCCGCGTGCACCGCGATGAAACCTAAACCGTTCGTTTTTACAGACATTGCAAACGCTCTCGCCGCTGCTCTCAAACTTGTACCTTTCTGTATGCGTTCAAAGCCGAACGCGTTATACGCGACGTCGTAGGACATTGGTTTGACTTTGAAAACATCCAAGGTGCCGCGATGTAAGGCCACGGCGCGGAACGGGGAGTCGATGTCATTTTCGTTGATTTCTTCTAAAGCGTGTTTTAAGCACACCAAAGAAGACGACAACAATTCGACAGCTACGACTCTGCCGTTTAAGGAAGATTGTTCATCTTCTTTCATCGCTGAAGTCATCATCTTCTTCTTCTCTTTCGGCAGGCTCTTCAAGCCAGATTCCATCTCTGAGTCCGAAGATGAAAGTTCGTACTCCTCCTCGCCATCGTCAACATTGCTATTGTTCTTCATCATCTTTCCACCGATTGCTGCTCCTCTTTTCTTCAACTTCTTCGCGGCTAACTTTTCAGCCAACATCATCGAAAACGCTCCAACGCCGCAATCGGCATCTAAACATCTTAACGTCGCGTGCGCGTCCAGCAAAGCTCCAACTTGTGAATCTGCTTTCGCTCTTCGCAAATCGCGGAAGGCTCGAGACCAATCGATGGAGAGCGAGAGTTCTTTCAACTCCTTGTTCAATATCGTGCGATACCCGAACGTTAATCTGGTGAAAGTACCGATAGCTAATTCACTTTTTTCCGCTCGAAGTTTATTTTGCAAAACTGTTTCCGGTTCTTCCGCGGGAGAGTCGTAGAGAGACGTCGGGCGGGCACCAAAGTAGTCGTCATCATCCTCATCGATGGAGGACAATTCCTCCGCAATGTCGCTATCGTCATCGTCCGCATTCCCTTCGCTCCTCTCGCCACCCCGTTGTTGTTGTTGTTGTTGTTGTTGCTCGTGCTGCTGCTGCTGTTGATGAAACTGCTCGTCTTCTTCTTTTCTACCTTCGTCATCTTCGTCCTCTTCTCCTTCCACGGTGGTCTCTAATCGATGAGGCGATCTGTGTGGCGACGCGTTGAATTTTTGAGCGCTGTTGAAGTACGCCGCATCGTTCGCCGCTGTCGGCGTACGCTGACCAGGCCTCAATGGAGAATTGCCGGTGGTGTTTCTTTGAAACGGCGAGATCGGAGGCGCGTTTCTTGGCGTGAAAGTAGCTCCAGTGGCCTCGTTATTATCTTTCGATGTTTTCGCTTTGATTGCTTTGCGCAACGCCTCTCTGCGCTCTAAATCGATGTCTCTCGCCGCAACCGCAGAAATACGTTTCGTTTCCGCGGAAGAAAGGCGTCTGCGTTCAGGCATCCACTCTGCTCTGACTAATGCTCTGTATGAAATCGTTTTCGCGGCATCTTGCAAGAGAAAGCTCAACAGGGCAACGCAAATGCAGAACAACGTTTGCTCAAACGTACACGGCAACATTTCGTGAAATGGCCAATGTCTCGTGAGCAAAATGGAGGCGAAAGAAGACGCCATGGTCGCTAAGAATAAGAATCCTCCCGGTGCTAACGTCCAAAATGGATCGGGTCCGTCCGAGCGTGCGCATAATACCGAAAATGCATCCGTCAATGCCATTTTCAAGAAAATCATGCACTTAGCTTGTTCATAGGAGTCTGGCGCGATGTCCAACGCTTCGAGTAAACCAAAGTTTGCATTTGAACTAGAGAAAATTTCGCGCGCAACGAAGCACGTCGTGAATGTGGCAACGAAACCCATTGCTAATCCAGAAGCCAAAATGCACGGTAATCGCCATGCTTCGGGCGATGCGGACGGTCTCGCAAAGTCATACGCAATTGACAAGACAACGCAATCATTCACTGAGGCTAACAGCGCCAAAGCAATGACTGGTAAAGTGAACGTTTTCGGCCACGCCACGTTAGTTTCGTTCGGAAACACGAGAAAGGCGCACAAGACGAACACGGTGAGCAAGTGACACGTGCAAATGATGCGATACAAGACGTAAGTCTTTGCACGAGCAAAAACGGCTCGCGCTTCGACAATAGCTGAAGCGACGTGCGCCAGAGATGGTCTTGAGACGACAAAATCTGCAACGCGAACAGCGGCATCTGTGGACGACTGCGAGGCGGCAAACGCCGCGTCAGAGGCCCGCATGGCGGGTAAATCTTCTAATCGATCTCCTAGAACGCCAACGATGACCTTCCTACTGCTGCTCAAAAATCGTTGATTGTGGCGACTGTTTTGATGCATTGCGGCTTGCTTGAATCGCCGAATGATGTTCGCTTTCGTTTCCGCGTTGCTGCACTCGAAAAAGCAATCGACTTTGTTGATTGGGACAATTGATGTTGTTGTAATTGTAGTCGTAGATGTCGAGTGGATCGTGGACGATCGAATACCCCTTTCAGCATCAGAAACAAAATCGTTCCTTTGTTGCTCCGATGTCGCTTGCTCTGGCGGCGGTCGACCTTCTAAAACCTCTCGACAATTTCGAACGACGCCTTCGTATCGTTTACCCGCGTTCGTATAGAACGATTGCACGCGGGGCGAGACTGATGGTTGTTGCTGTCGACTTTTTTGGCTCGCATTTTCCGATCGATTGAGTTCTGAGTCTGTGTCTTGATTGTCGAGTAAAGATGAAGACGCATACTCCTCTCCGGCGTTTCCAGTTCTCGTCGACGAAAGCACTCGTTTCGGATTGTGCAACTGTTCAGTTCGAACTTTTGCAAACGATTCCGAAGCCGAAGTGAATAATTTCACATCCACGCCCAAAGCTTTCAGTGCGTCCCGGCCGGCGTTGCAATCCTGTCGGACATTTCGCGAGAAGGCAAAGATACCCAAGAAGACCCATCCGTTCACGATACTGCCTTGATTCTGAGCACTGTTTTCAGACATCTCCGCAGTCGTTTGCACGTCGTACGCGCAAGCAACCGCTACGCAACGTAGACCCCGTCGTTCAAACATTTTTTCGCGATTCCGAGCCTCGTCTAACGCTTTGAAGACTTTTTGAGCGTGTTCTTTGTTGCCGGCGCGAGAAATCATAGTTTCCCGTCGGACTAAATTATCTATGGATTCTAAGCATCCTTTGGCTACGGCGAAAACACCAGAGTTCGATCCATCCACGGCTTCGTCTCTAGAAATTGTTGCTCTCGAGAGTTTCACCACGGAATCGTACGGTTCATACGTTTTCTGGATATATGTTTCTGAGAGGGAACTCAAACCGTCTTCTGCTAGACGCTCAGCAATGGCGCGATCGACGGAATCGTCGAATATCAAATTCATTTCGTCGTCTGCTAACAGATGCTGCTCGAAGGCATTGTTGTTGTTCGATCTCGCCGTGGTTGGTGTCGCTGACTCCGTGACCGAAGATGAATTCTTCCACCACCGCGATGCCAACGCCGCGGCAACTAAGACGTCCCTCGGCTGACAACTATCCGCAAAGACGATGGGTTCTCCGACAATACGAGTCGCAAACCGATCCACAACGCAGCACGACGTCGAACAGAAGAGCGCTTGCATTGAGGCAACGTCTTGAATTGCGCTCAATCGGCTAATACCAAAAGTCCTCGTCGTCGTTGAACCGATGAAAGATGACAACGGATTGCTACTACTCGAAGCTTCTTTGTTCGACTGTTGTCGTTGTTGCATGCTCAGATATTCTTTATGTGCTTGTTCGTTCAAATAATACTCGGGATAGTAATCGTCGAGTCCAGGACTGTACCCTGGAGACGCCCTCGCTTTCGCCATTCTTCGAATACCCAACGCGACGGTCGCGTGCACGACAACTCTCACAGCTATTGGCAACGCGCATACACACAATACGGTGGCAAAAGAACACGCAAACCAAAATCCTCTGCCCGCTACGACCAAAAAGAGCCAAAGCGAAATTGCAGAAGCGAACGACGCCACAGCAACGCCCGTCATTACGAGATCTAAAGAACGATCAAACGCGGAACCTCTCGGTGGTGCCGCAATGGTAGTGAGCGCTGCGGTAGATATTTGATGACGATGGTGATGACCACGTCTTTGTGTTGAAGCCGACGTTCCAAATAGAGCACCAAACGATTTCGAGCGAGCCATGGATGGTTTTCTTGAGCGATTTTGATGGCTCGACGAAGATGTCGAGAAGAAACCAAATATACCCGCAGCGTTCGTACGATATTCTTCTATTTGCTTGATCTGTTGCATCTTACGTGCGATGGCTGTTCGAGGACCAGTTCTACCTACGATTGCGGCACCACATCCGGCGTAAATGACACTACCTCCTAAAATCGGTTCGCCTTCGGAGATGCCGATTAAATCCAGCGAGTCCATTTCGTTATCATCATCGCCAAAGAGCATGGACAATTCATCACCTCCCGCGCCACCGCATGGCGTACCATTTGCTAACAAAGACGAGGATGATATCGATTGCATCGCAGTATTGATGAGATAGTTGGAGTTTCGCGTGACGAATAAAAGGCCCGAACCTCGATAGACGCAATCGCACGGCACGATTTGACCGACGCGCAATTCGACAATATCACCTGGCACAAGCGATTTCGACGACACGCGCATCTGCTTCCCATTATCTCGGACAACGGTCGCGTACGCGGGAAATTGTCCGTTTCTCGGCGCGTTCGTCCGCGTCATGTTTTCTAAAATTTGTCTCTGCGATTGTTTCGTCGTCCCTTTTGTTGTCGTCAAAGCCGAAGTTGAGACTTCTGTCCCTGCCATCAACGCACCGTCGTCTCTGCTTTCGGACCATCCGACGTAACAGTTTGCAAAGAAAACCAAGAACAAGACTAAAACGTCAATCATAGAATCGAGAGTCTTCGCTGGATCCATAGCTTGTAAAGACTGCAAGAAAATAGCAAAGAAAATCACCCTTCCGGCTGGCGCGTTGAATTCCCGAAAGGCGTGTTTCACCAACTGGCCGTAATCGAATTTCTCTCCTGGCACAGAGTTCGGGCCAAACTTTCGCAACCTGCGCATGACTTCAAAGGGAGATAATCCCGAGTTTACGGAAGTATCGTAAAAATCAGCCGAGTGCTCTAAAACATCTCGCGCACGTAACGGCACGAAATTGTCTACTTGGGGTTGATGAGTACGATGAGCGTTTGTGCTATCAGCGCCTCTTCCTCTTTCTCCTCCTCTTTTCTTCCTATTCGGAGACGCGTGAAGAACTTTCCTCGCCGGACCCGTCGTTAAAAGAGGCGTCGTCGTCGTATCTTCCTCGTCCGTATCGGATTCGATTTCTGTCTGTCTGTTGCTGCTGATCTTCTTGTTGTTATTGTTGTTGTTGTTATTGTTGTTGTCGCTGTTATAATCATTTCTTCTAAAATCTCTTCCAGAACTACGTCGTCCGACATTTCTAGCGCTCGTTCCTGAATTCATATTTATACCAAACGGATTGTAGCCAGCGCCGCGATTTCTGTGTGCCGCTGCTTTTTGCGCATTCCGTAGAAACTCTGAATCTTCCGAGAAGATTGAGTCGCCTTCTTCGTAATAATCGTCATTGGTATTATTATCTCGACTGAACACGTCCTCGGAATTCATAGTTACTCCATCTTCGTCGTCGTCGCCGTCGTCGTTGTCGTTGAAATCGTCGAAATCGTCGATAATGTTGCCAAACTCATCTCGTCTCGCTCGTCCACTCGTCGTCCTCGCTCTCGCGATGCCGTATTCGTTCTCTTCGTCGCTTAATACTCTCTCTCGATGCCGAGCCGCCGCATAAAAATATTGTCTTCGCATCCATTCTGGATCAATCGAGTTTGGTGTTTCCGGAGCACCGTTACCGCCACCGCCACCGTCATCGTCATCCTCGTTGGTGAGTAGTCCATCTTCTTCCTCGACGGAAAAGAGCGACGTTTGAGACGGCGACGAAGACGAAGAAGGGTCCTCGTACTCCGCGTTCGCAACACGTCCTCCTCCTCCTCCTCCTCCTCTTTCAGCGGCGGAATCGCTTCGGTCGTCCTCCTCATCCTCTCTTTGCCGTCGTGCACTACCTGTCATCGTCGTCGCGGCATTCTTCTTCTTGTTCGTCGTCGTCGCTGTCGTCGTCGTCGTCGTCATGCGATGCGCGTCTTATTCGAAGAAAGAAAACAAAAACGCTCTCTGCAAAATTCAAAAAGCGCGCCCCCTCTCTTCTTCTTCTCTCCGATGATGCCGATTCTTCATCTCTGTTTAAACTCCACGAAATAAATAAATTATGGTTGATCGCGCGCGTCCGATGATTCAAAACAAGAAGAGTAGTCGATACTAATCGATGGTCGATTTCTATGATGGTCGTCTTCCTCGTCGTCGTCGTCGTCGTTCTTTGTCTCTTCTTTATTATTATTATATATCTCGTTTCGCGCGCGCTTGCGCTTCTTTGTGCGTATAACTACTCTCTCTATACCAAAAATAAAAAGTTCAAAAAAGAAAAACAAAATTTTCACCCATCGATGATGTTTTTTGCGTCAAAAAGAAGAAGTCAAGAAGAAGTCAAGAAGAAGAAAAGAGCCGCAATTTTGTGTTCTCTCTTTCTACAATAATAATAATAACAATAGTAAAATCATCATCAAAATGTTGAGACGGATTGGTCGCAGAGTGGCAGCAACGGCGACGAGAGGAGGAGGAGCGAGCGGAAACGGAAGCGGCAAAAGCGTCGCAGAAGGGTGTTTTTCGTGCTCTGAACAACAGTTTTATCATCGCGATGTCAACGATGATGATGGGGTCGGAACGACGAGAGCGTGGCGAAGCCTCGTCGCTCCTTCGACTTCTTCTTCTTTACTGTCTTCAACGAGAACGAGAACGACGAGTACGATGATGATGATGAACGCAACATCGTCGGGCGAAAGGAAAAGAACGTACGCTTCGCAAGCGAAGGCGGTGGACGCTCTGTTTAAACGTCCGTTACCGCACAAAACGCAAGAACAGCTCATCAAATCCGCGCAGAGATTCGGTCCAAAACGACCCGGGTTGATTGCGGTGAAAGCGGGCATGACGTGCGATTGGGACGAGTGGGGGCAGCGACACCCGTTGACGGTGTTGTGGATAGACGATAATCAAATCGTACAGGTGAAAACGGAAGAGAACGAGGGGTACTCCTCGGTTCAAGTTGGAAGCGGGTATAAGAAACCGAAATCGGTGAGCAAACCGGAGCTGGGGCATTTTCGTAAAGCGCAAGTGCCGATTAAACGGTTTCTGAGCGAGTTCCGGGTGACACCGCCGACGATGAAAATGTATAAAGAAGACGACGAGAACGAGGACAAATTAGAAGTAGTGAGTGTAGACATTAAAGGCGCTAGGGAGTATAAAGTTGGTGAGAGTTTGAACGCGAACCATTTCTTCGCCGGACAGTACGTGGACGTGCAAGGCGTCACCTCGGGAAAAGGGTTCCAAGGACCAATGAAACGGTGGGGTTTCTCCGGGCAACCCGCCTCGCACGGGAACACGAAAAAACACCGCGCGCACGGATCGATTGGACAGTGTCAAGATCCGGGGAGAGTCTTCAAAGGGAAGAAAATGGCTGGACAAATGGGCGGGAGAAAGCGAACCGTCCAGAACTGTTTCGTGTACAAAATCGATAGCGAACGAAACTTAGTGTACGTGAGAGGTCAAGTCCCTGGGAGGCGAGGATCGATGGTGAAAATTAGAGACGCGTTGCGCAAGAGAGCGACGGTGGAGGAATTAGAAGATAAAATAGGACAGATTGGCGTGACGATTGCGCCCAAGAGTAGCAAAGATCCGTATTCCGCGTACAACAAGGATTAAAAAATTATCCAATTTGCAAAAGGTTGTTATGATATAATTTTACAATTTCTCCCTGTAATAAGAAGAACAATGATACTAACGCAGTCGCGACGCTACAATATTACTCATCGTCATCTTCTGGTTCCCAATTTCCGGCATTTTTCGCGTCCTCCTGTAACAACGGCTTCAACGTTCCGTACGTCACCGTCAATGCGCTCGCTTTGTACGTTAAAAACCCAATCAACGTGACGCCGTAGTTGAAATCAAACGGATGCCCCGGGATGTGATTCCACAACGACTCCGAGGCAACCACAGCCACGGGAACAATCAGCCTCTTTTGAAACAACGCTCGCGAATAAATCGTCGCAATTTTACCAATAACCGATTCCGGGCCAAACACCAACTTTTTCACGTCCGTCACCGGTTCGTACACCAAATTTCTCGTGTAATCCTCCTCTTTATACCCGTCCCGCTCTTCGTTCACCGTGTCCACGTACTCCGATAAGAACTGGAGGTACAAATACGAACCAACTACGCCTACCAGAGAGCTTAAACTCGACGCGACACCGTACCCGAGCAAGCAATACAGACTCAATCCCGCGCCGTATTTCAGCGTCAGCGTTTTCAACTCTGTCTTCAATTTTTCGTATTCTTCGTCCGATTCGATTTTCTTCGCCGTCGCCGGTCTCGGCTGCGAATAGCGCACGTTTTTCATCTTCTCTAGCTCTTTTTGCTCCCACGGCATTCGCTGTTCGTTTTCAGGCGAAGAGGCTTTCGCGGATACCGATCGTCTCTCTCGTTGTCTTCTTCTTCCATCACCAAAAACACCACTCTCCGTTGTTTTCGTCGCAGAGGAGCAAAAAGTCGCCGCCGATGCGCCTCGATGATTACGAGAAGAAGAACCAGAAGAACTCGTAAAAGAAGAAGATAGCGACCTGAGCGTCATCATCGATGATGAAACCATTCCGCTGCCGCTGTTGTTGCTGTTAGTATTATTAGTATTATCATCGCTGCTAATGCTGTAATATCTTCTGTGAGCCGCCGCCGTCGGAGAGGAGGAGGAGGAGGCGCGAGCGATGATGGAAACCGATGAGCGATTACGACGACGACGAGGAGCGATCGTCGTCGTCAAAGTCGTCGTCAAAGTCGTTTTTTGCATCGTCGTCGTCATCCGGCGCGTCTGTTTTTTTGCGTTTTGTGAAGCAAAGCAAAACGCGAAAGAGCACAAAAAAAATTGAAACAAAGATCGATGATATGGAACCCCTAAACCTATTCAAGCGAGAGAGATTTGAGAGAGTTTTCTTCAACAACAAATCCCCTAACAACTGTGAAGAAGAACTTTCACTCTCTCTCTCATCGCGCGCGCGCTCGCGAGAGAGTTCTCTCCTCGAAAAGAAAGAAGCGCGCGCTCAAAAATGAAGAAGAATAGCACCACCACCACCACCACCACCGTCGTTGGAAGAAACAGAACGTCGTCGAGAAGACAAATCAACGCGCCGGCGAGATTTGCGGACGAAGAGTTCGATGTTACAAACATTAATGCGACCACTACCACTACCACTACGAATAATAGGAAGAACAACAACAACAACAACAACAACACGAAGAAGAAGAAAAAGACGACGACGACGACGACGACGGATGCAGCGGAAAAAGGTGTTTTGTCTTCGTTCTTCGAGAGACATTCGAACGTGTACATCTACGTGCCAAACTTGATCGGTTACGCGCGGCTTTTGTTGATGTTTCTGTCCTTTTACTGCTCCTCTTTAGAAGGAGGAGTCAAACTCTCCGTGTTTACCTATTTTCTCTCGTTCGTTTGCGACGAGTTGGATGGTCGTTTTGCGAGAAAATGTAACCAGTGCACGGAATTCGGCGCGGTGCTCGACATGGTCACCGATCGATTAGCGACGACTGGATTGTTGATAATATTGTCAAACATATACCCAGAGATGCAGTTTACGTGCATATCGTTGATATTCTTGGATATTTCTTCGCATTGGTTACAAATGCACTCGCAACTGGCCATCGGGAAGAAAGGACACAAAGACATGCGAGAGAGCCGCTTTCGGTTGTTGAGATTGTATTACGCCAATCGAATATTCATGGGGGTGTGCTGCGTATCCACGGAGGTGTTGTACTTGTGTTTGTTCATGGCAAAGGATAAAGAGTTGAACGCGATGCCCGGTCCCTTACCGATTTCGAATGAACTCGTAAAGCGCGTGTCGTTCCTGAGCGCGTCCGACGCGTTCTTCAAAAAGACGCTCGGCGTCGGCTCCGTGACGACGTTCGCGACGCAATTCATCGTCCTCGCCATTCCTGGATTTTTGTTGAAACAAATCGCCAACGTCGCGCAATTGCGATCCGCGGTCGTTGCCATGTGCGAACACGAGCCAGAGTTTGCGAGGAAACGAGAGGAGAAGACGAACAGAGATTGATTAGCTTGATTGATTGGTTGTTTAATTTAATATATTGTTTTTAGAAAAATCCCCCATCACAGAACAATGACAAAAATGAAAAAATTCCTAACAACACCCTCACACCTCAAAAAGAACGAACGAAAACACACTTACGTCGTCGTCATCGTCGTTTCATTCCTTACCAATTCCCGTCGCATCAAATCATCATCAACAACATCAACAGTTTTTGCAGCAACTCGCGAACATGTCCTCGTCGCCGTTGGCGGCACGTTCGCCTCAGAGCGAGGGAAAGGAAACCAGAGGAGGAAGAAGAAGAAGAAGACGATTTGCAATCGTAGATTGCGAGGACGAAGTCGAGTTGGCCTACGTCGCCATCGCGTACGCACGTCTCTTGTCCAACGCAACGAAAGAAGACGACGAGGAAGGTGAAGAAGAAGTTTGGGAACACCACAGAGTGCCGGAAGGAGAGTTACCGAACGCGAACGAAATCGAGGAATACGATGGGATCGTCATTACCGGCTCTCGACATTCCGCCATGGACGCGAAATCTATGCGCTGGATGAAACATTTGAAACAGTTTTTAGAGCGCGTAACAACAACGACAACGACAAATTCATCATCAGCATCATCTACTACTACTGAGAAAAATAAGAAGAAGAAGAAACAGACGCCACCGAGAATATTCGCGGTAAATTTTGGCGCGCACGTGTTGTGCGAAGCGTTAGGAGGGAAGGTGCGGAGACGCAATAACAGTAGTAACGACCGAGAAGAACCAGAAGCGATTGGAAAGTTTACGTGCGAATTCGACGCAGAAGCGTGCGAAAAGGCGTTCCCGAAATCCGTTTGGTCGGGCACGCGCGCGATACTCGAAGAGAGGAAGAAGCAGAAAATGAAGATGGTTTCGATGCAACGAGACGAGATATGCGAGTTGCCGGAAGGTGCGGTGATGTTAACGAACGCGGTTGTAAATGACGACAGCGATGATAGTAGCGATGAAGAAAATGAAACAGAAACTACCGTCCCTAAACCGGTATCGGTATTCCAGCCGGTCGAACATGAGTTTTCCAAATTTATACCAGAGAGACAGAAACAGAAAATAGCGGAAACAAGCGCGAAGAGCAGCGGAGACGCACACGATAAAGAAAAGAAGGCAAAACAACTCGAGGAAGAGGCAAAAAAGAAGAATAAGAAGAAAGCTCTCCCATATTCGAGCGAAGCGGTGTGCTGCTGGGCGTGGTCGCCTTCGTTTACGAACGACGACAAAGACGGCGCAAAGTCCAAGGCGAGGGTAATGGCGTGGCAACACACCCTGTTGCGCGACGAAGAAGAAGAGAAGAAGAAAAAAGATTACGATCCGGAATCGGACCCGTCTATTGCGTTTTTATCCTTAGCTAGAGCTTTCCTTAGAAGTAAAGACGATGACGACGAAGACGACGAGAATGAGAGTGGAGTTGCGTACTTGAACGATACGAAAACGTCGCTCTCGAAATGTTTACAAGCCGCGAGGGAGACAATCGAAGCGAAGAGTTTAGACCAGTGGAAGAAAAAATCCATTGTGCGAGATGAAGACGGAAACGCGATCGAACACGACGAAAATGAAGTCGTCGTTCTAGGCAAAATGGAATCCGTCGCCGAACAGGCGTTCTTAGCTACCGCGAAGGCGGTAAAATCGGAGTTGGATTACGCGAGCGAAGAGTTTCGATTGTATTCCTCCCTGAACGAAGTCGCCAAGAACGCGTTCGAGAGACGCACGAAAGAAATTTCAGACGTTCGAGTCTTCGTAAAGAAAATCGTAGACACGGAGAAGAAAATACACAGCTCCATACTGCCAACGATAGAAGCATTGGAGAAACAAGTCGCGCTGTTCGAAAAAACCGTCGAAAATGCAGAAAAGAGGTGCGATGAAATTGACGCGAGGATAGCTAAACTCCTCTAAATTTTTATAATATTGCGGCAAAACTATTACTCTATTCTAAAGTTCTTCTTCTAAATCATTCGTCCGCTACTTTAAACACGTCGCTCCTCAACACAATCTTCTTCCCGGCAAAAATCTCCTCCCCTTCGTGTTCGCACTTTTCCTCGCCGTGCCTGAAAAAACACGCTCTTCCCATCTTTGGCGTGACGCTAAACACTCGATTGCCGCATTCGTCCAAGAAATACGTGTTCCCTCCTCGCAATCCGTTTTCCTCTCCGGCTAAATATAAGAGCATCGTGTGCGTGCTCACTAAGTTTTCTCCCCGATTACTCGTCTTTCGCACTCGTTCGTCGATGTGTGGACCGAAATGGTGCGATTGCGTGTACTCGTACACTCTGAAATTTTCATTGAGAGAATGAAACTGTTCACCACCACCCTTCTTATTAGTATCGTCGTCACTCGCGGTACTAAACATAGTCTTCAACCCGACGTCTTCCCATAACATTTTGGCTAACTTCTCGTCCACGAAAGAGAATCTGTTGTTTTTACGCCACGCCTCTCCGAATTTCGGCCCTCGACTGGTCGCCAGTCGATATCTCGTCGAGCAAACTTCCGCGATTTCTGCGCACTCTTTAGGGGATAAAACGTCGTCTCTGAGCAAGACCGAGTGCGACCCGTTCTCAAACTTTTGGTCGGTGTTTTGCTTTTTTTGCAGCGACGGTGGTCGCTTCTTGCCCAAGGGGGTTTTGATTCGAGAAGAGAGCGTGAACGGGATTTCTCTTCCTCCGTTACTGCGACTCTCATCGCTCTTCTCGCTCTTCTTCTTCTTTTTACTCGTCGTCAAAGTCGTCCCACCGCTCCGACCGCCCATGTTCACTAAAGTTTTGTTAGGGGTGTTGTAGGGGATGGTGTCCCTTTTTTTTCCTAAACCCTAATCCCTAAAATTTTTCGAGAAGAGAGAGAGAGAGAGACAAAAATTCTTTAAAAGTTGGCAAAACAGAGACACACTTACGTAAAAGAATAACACACACACTATCAAAGGAGACGAGAACGAGGACGATATATGACCGCAACAGCAACAAAAGACGACGTCGTCGGCGGCGGCGATTTAAAAAAGCAATCGCAACTGGACGAAGAGAAGACGCGGTGTTCGAACAAAGAAAGATTCGAGTTGGAATTGGAATTCGTTCAATCGCTGGCGAACCCGCGATATTTACATCACTTGGCGACGACGCCTTGTTCATCGTCGTCGTCGTCGTCAAACGGTCTCAAAGCAGACGATAACAACAACAACAACAACGATATTCTCAACAGCGAAGAGATGGTTGAGTATTTGTCCTATTTACAGTACTGGTACAAAGATCCGCGATACTCTAAATACATCTTATACCCGCACTGTTTGTACTTTCTGAAACTTCTTCAGGAGAGAGAGTTTCGAGTGGCGATGAGAAACCCGCGGAGAGTGGAGGAAGTGCACGTGGCGCAGTTTAACTTTTGGGCGTACGATTTAACCGAACGAGTCAGAAAGATGCGAGAAGAAGAAGGAGAGAAGATGAAGGAGTAGAGAGGTAGTATAGTTGGATAGTAGCAATCATGTAGAATAGCAAAAAATACACCCGCGAGAGCAGAGTAAATACGAAACTTCTCCCGCGCTGGTGTGTCGCGAGGGAGACACCGCGCGGCGCGAAGATGGAGAAGAAAGAAGTTTTTTTCATATACACGAGAGAGCAGAATATATATATATAATTGCTGTGCAATCGTGCTCGTTAATGTTTAAGCGATGTAGATTCGTGCGCCATCTTCTTTTCGCATCATCATCGTCGTCGTCCGCGAGGTAATAATATCTCTCTCTCATTCCACTTTTCCTCACTTTTATTAAACACCTAAACACTTCATGTCCTTCGCGGTCTTCTCGGCGGCGGCATCGGCTCGGTGCGGCGCAGCCTCGACATCTTCTTCTTCATCTTCTTCTCCGTCGTCGTCATCGTCATCGTCAAAGAAAATGAAACCAACGACGCCCGCTTTAACAACAACAACAACAAAACTCATTCGCGGGTCCAAAGGGAAACATCAGCGCAGAAGAGAAGATAACATCATCCAACTCCGCAGAGGAGAGTTTAAGAACCGAGACGACCCTCCTCCGTGGGAGACGAACTGGTCCGTGGACAGTCGATTGATGAAAATTGACGGGAGTTTGTCCGACGAAGACGAGGATGATGATGATGATGATGATGATGATTCGACTTGTAGAGGAGAAGACACGATGATTGATATCAGAGGCTTCGCGGAGCCGAGCGGCCCGCACTCGTTCTTCCTCGACGCCGACATCACCGGCCACGTGCGATGCCACTGCGACGCGTGCAACGAAAAATTCAACCTACCCATAAAATCTGGATTTAAGCTCTTCCTGGACGAACACGCGACCGCGTTCGGCGACGTTTCCGGAGACCTCGAAATCGTTCCGTTTCCTCGTTCGACCGAACACGTCGACTTGACTTCGGTGGCGCGGAGTTGGATCGAGATGACTTTGACCGAGGAATTTTTATGCGACGAGTGTAAAGACGATAGCGTCGAAAAGTGGAGTTTAGATTACGACGGTGAAGTCAAGGTGAGGTGAA
>Ga0255765_1000407_pt1 | contig 57711 bp, 51 predicted proteins | sample 041ome_8_FD_179965 | JGI IMG/M metagenome (GOLD analysis project Ga0255765, IMG submission 179965) | Coastal salt marsh microbial communities from the Groves Creek Marsh, Skidaway Island, Georgia - 041407BS metaG (version 2) | ecosystem: Environmental > Aquatic > Marine > Intertidal zone > Salt...
CAGATTTGCCTCTTCTAGTTTTGAAGGTGACCCATACAACGAAATTGAAAAAACGATTAATTTTATAAACCAATAGATATAACATAAATGCCAAAAAAAAAATCAACTACATTATCCAAAACTACTACTAAAAAAAAATCTACTATTAAAAAAGTAGTTGAAAAAAAAACTAAATCTTCTTCCCAAAAAAAAGAAGATATTAATCCATCAGATTTTCTTCAAAAAGAAAATGAAAACCAATTAAAGGCAATCATCACTAAAGAGTTTGATAAAGATTTAACTGAAAAATCATTATTATATATAAAGTCATATGCGAAAATCGAAGACTCTATCATTTCAGCAAATGATTTTTTGAATTATGTTGAAAATTTAGACGAAGATCTATTTAAACTTTTCAAAGCATATAATAGTACCTCAGATAGCGATACTACATCATCTTCAGAAGAATCTGAGGAAGAAGAAAAACCTTCTGGTGTTAAAAGTGACGACCCAGTTCGTATGTATCTTAAAGAAATGGGAAATGTTGAACTGCTATCCCGTGAAGGTGAAATTGCAATAGCAAAAAGGATAGAGTCGGGACTAGATAGAATGATGAATTCTATTTTAGAGTGTCCTGCTTCATTAGATATTCTAAAGAAATGGATGGACCAAGTTAAACTTCAAGAAATTAATTTAAGAGAAATTGTCGACTTTGATGAATATTTCAATGAAGACAATGACCCTTATTCTAACTCATCTAAAAGAAAAGAAATTCAAAAAATTATAAACGATAAAAAGAAAGCTCTTTTGAAAGAAAAAGAACAAATGATGAAAGAGCAAGGAATTGAAATAGATAAAGAAAAATTGGCAGAAACCGCTTCTGAAGATGATGTAGAAAATGAAAGTTTTTCGATATCAATTATTGAAGAGTTTTACAAACCAGAAATTTTGAAGAAATTAGATCGAGTATTAGTTCTTTCAGAAAATATAACCAAGATAAAAAAGAATAAAAATATTACTAAAATTTCTGATACAAAATCACTAAAAGACTTAAAGAAATATCAAGATGAAATATTAAATTATTTCAATGAAATTAAGATTAAACCTCATAAATTAGAAGAAATTATCTCCCATCTTTATTCAATTAATAAAGAGATTCAATCAAAAGAAGTAACAATTCTAAGCATCTCAACACAGTCGAAAATTGCACGTGATATTTTTTTAAAACATCACAGCCTAAAAGATACTTATACTTTATATCAAAAACATATGTGTTCTGCTGATGAAGGTTTTAAAGGTATGTTCCAAAAAAATGCAGAAAAGTTAAAAACAATTTATAAAGATATTTTAAGTTTATCCAAAATAGCAAATCAAAATATTATTGAATTTAAAGAAAAAGTTCGTGAAATCCAATCCGGCCAAAGAACCGCTAATCAAGCAAAAAAAGAAATGATTGAGGCTAATTTAAGACTAGTGATCTCAATTGCTAAAAAATATACAAATAGAGGTCTTCAATTTTTAGATCTAATTCAAGAAGGAAATATAGGTTTAATGAAGGCTGTTGATAAATTTGAATATCGACGTGGTTATAAGTTTTCCACTTATGCTACTTGGTGGATTAGACAGGCTATTACGCGATCAATAGCAGATCAGGCAAGAACAATTCGTATTCCAGTTCATATGATTGAAACTATTAATAAAATTGTGAGATCCAGCAGGCAGCTAATCTTAGAATTAGGAAGAGAGCCTACTCCAGAAGAGCTTTCAGCACGCTTAAAAATGCCAATAGAAAAAGTTCGTAAAGTTTTAAAAATAGCTAAAGAACCAGTAAGTCTTGAGACACCAATTGGAGATGACGATGATAGTTTCCTTGGCGACTTTATTGAAGATAAAAATGCAGTTATACCTGAAGAGGCAGTAATGCAACTCAATCTCAGAGAAACAACTACGAAAATATTATCTACTCTCACTCCAAGAGAAGAAAGGGTTTTAAGAATGAGATTTGGTATAGGAATGTCCTCAGATCATACCCTTGAAGAGGTTGGTCAACAATTTAGCGTTACAAGAGAAAGAATACGACAGATTGAAGCTAAAGCTCTAAGAAAATTAAAACATCCAATAAGGTCTAAAAAACTAAAATCCTTTATGGATTCTTAATATCATAATTAATATAAATTCTTGTTTTTTTTTAATTTGAATATAATAGTAGTGAGTCTAATCAAGGGCCTGTAGTTCAGTTGGTTAGAACGCGGTGCTCATAACGCCGTTGTCGCAGGTTCGAGTCCTGCCGGGCCCACCATTATTAAATTTTATTTAACTCTTCTATGAGTTTTCTTAAATCCCCTTTATTTTTTCTGAGTATTTTTGAGAATTCTGATTTTTTGGTAACAAAATACGATGTATTTTCTACTATCACATCAAGAATTTTGAAGGAGGAGTTTATTGATGCAACTTTCCAATAAAGATTAATAGAATTTCTACCCTCTTTGATTTTAGAATTAATTTGATAAACGTTATCATTTAAAACTATATCAATAAGTTCAATCTCTCCAGAAGTTGTGTTATTAGATAAGTTATAAATAGTTTTTGTTAAATAATTTTGAAAAGAAATCTCATAATCATAGAGATCTGATTTATTTGATTTTAATGAAATACTCTCTGGAATTAGGCCATATGCAATACTTTTAACTGCAAAATTATTTTCAACAAAATTCACATATTCTTCATAATTTTCATTATTCTCTCCATCAGCATTATTCATAATTTCTAAAAATTTTATAGACTCTTGATTAAACCAATTTGATATTTCTTCCTCAAAAGCATGAGATAGTTGAAAAAAAAATAAAAAGGTGATAATGAAATATTTCATATTTCTATTATAGATGGAAATTAATTAATTACTCAATATAAATTTTTGGGGTAGGGAGATTTTGTACGTAATCTTCTTCAATTTGAGAATTGCGGTTTTGATAGTAAATCGATTTTAACATTTCATATCGATCAGATGATGAGCCTCTTATTAAGTCAATTTCTTCATCAACTTCAGCTCTTGAATTTAAACCATCCCCGATAGATACATACTCTCTATTTGGAATATTGTTTGAGACAGGGTCAATGACAAACTCAACAATATCTCCACTAAAATCTCTCAAATTACTTGGTCCTAAAATAGGAAGTACTAAATAAGGCCCACTAGAGATACCACCTTTAGCCAATGTAAGTCCAATATCGGTTTCATTTTTAGGCATACCAACTCTAGAGGCTAAATCAAAGGTACCCAGTGAGGTAATTGTGTTGACGGTAAACCTTCCTGCAGAATTTAATGATTTTAAAAATTCTCCTTGAAAGATAAACGAAATTGCTCGGATAGGCTCTTTTAAATTTCCGAAGAAGTTAGACACACCTTTTTCTACTGGATCAGGGGCAATAAATTTATAGGTTTTAATAACAGGTCTTATTGCAATATCATCTATAAAAAAATTAAATCCTAATATGGCTCTATTTATCGGTTCAAGGGGATCGTATATCTCGTCATAACGAATTGTAGGCTCAACATCATCCTCATTGGCAAATGATAAATTATTGAAACTAAAAAAAATTAGTAAATTCAAAACTATGGCTTTTAAAACTGTATTCATTACGTAATATTGTGAATCTAATTATATCAACCAATTTATGGATCTTCATTTATTAAATAAAGAACAAAAGATAGCAGTCGAGCATCAAAAAGGACCTCTTTTAGTCTTATCTGGTGCCGGAACGGGTAAAACTAGAGTTTTAACATCAAGGTTTGTATATATTGTAAAAAATTTAAATTTTGATTTTAATAGAATAATTGCTGTTACTTTTACCAATAAGGCCGCTAATGAGATTAAAGAAAGAGTAAACAAATCTCTTGAAAAAAATATCGAATCTCCGTGGATAGGAACATTTCATTCAATTTTTGCTAAATTTTTAAGAAAGCACGCACATTTAGTAAGTCTTAAAAGTAATTTTAATATTTTAGATAGTGAAGACCAAAAAAAACTTATCAAGCAAGTTCTGGAATACTGTAAAGTCAGTAAAGAAGTAAGTGAAAATATCTATCTTAATGAAATCCAAAATCTCAAGGATGAAAAAATATTCCCTGATGATAAAAATAAAATTTTAAAATATTCTTCTTTAGAAAATATCGATGATATTTATAAATTATATCAACAACGATTAATTGAAATTAATGCCGTTGATTTTGGTGATATTTTACTCCACAGCTATCATATTTTAGTTAATCATAAAGACATTCAAGAAAATCATTCTAATTTCATTCAACATATACTCATAGACGAATTTCAAGATACCAATTTATTACAATATGATTTAATTAAACTCTTGCTCAATTCTAATCAAAATTTATTTTGTGTTGGAGATGACGATCAGTCAATTTATGCTTGGCGTGGTGCTAAAATTGAAAATATTATAAACTTTCCTAATGAATTTAATTGTGATGTAGTTCGATTAACCAAAAATTATCGATCTAATAATGCGATTTTAGAGGCAGCTTCTAGTATTATCAGCAATAATAAAAACCGATTAGGAAAAAATTTAGAAAGTTTTAACAACAAGATTCCTGAACAAAAAATTAATCTAAAATCTTTTTATTCTCAAGAAGAGGAGTCCCTTTGGGTAGCAGACAGTATTTCAAGAAAATTCACTGATCAAGAATCCTTTGGTATATTGGTTAGAATGACAGCGCAAATGAGAAGCATTGAAGATAAATTGATAAAATATGCTTTGCCTTATGAAATCATCGGAGGTCCTAGATTTTTTGAGAGAAAAGAAATAAAAGATATGCTTGCGTATCTTAAATTGGCAAATAGCCAAAATGATGATTTATCTTTTGAGAGGATAATTAATCTACCCCGCAGGGGAATTGGAGAGCAATCAATCAAAATTATAATTGATCATGCTAGATCAAATAATTTATCTTTTTTTGATAGCTTGAAAGACTTAGCCCAGTCAAATAAATTACCACCTTCTTTATTGTCAAAAACTCAACCATTTTTGGATTTAATCAATAAAATATCCGATCTCATAAGTAAAACAAGCTTAGAGGATTTAGGCATATTTGTGATAGAGGAAAGCGGATATTTAAAAATGTTAGAAAATGAAAAAAACAAACTGAAGCAAATCGAAAATGAGTCAAGAATTGACAATTTAAAGGAATTAGTAAACGCCTTATCAGAGTTTGAAAACCTTGATGAATTTTTAGAACATGTAGGTTTAGTGAATGAAAATTTAAAAAAAATTAATAAAAATTCTATCAAATTAATGACGCTCCATGCAGCTAAAGGTTTAGAGTTTGATCATGTTTATTTACCAGGATGGGAAGAAGGCATATTTCCAAGCTCACGGGCTTTAGAGCAAAATTCTACAAAGTCTTTAGAGGAAGAGAGGAGATTGGCTTATGTTGGAATAACAAGAGCAAAATATGATTTGAATTTGAGCTATGCTTCATCTCGATATACATATGGAATTAATAACTACTCTTTACCCTCAAGATTTTTAAGTGAAATTAAAAATATAGATGTTGAAAAAAGTAGTTATATTGAAAATCAAAATTATCAAACTAAACCAAAATTATTGCCCTCTGAAAATATCGCCTTGTCTCCTGGAAAAAAAAGAATGATGGAATTTTTAAACAAACATAAGAAATGAATAAAAAGGTTCAATTAATTCAAAGATTTCTTATTGATAATAATTATAAATTTTATTTAATTACTAATAATGATATTCATTTAAATGAAAGTCCCAATTTATTTCAAAAAGATATTTATAATATTTCTGGATTTGATTGTAGTCACGGCTATCTTTTAATTTTTATTGACCGAATAGTATTCTTCACAGATTCTAGATACACACTAGCTGCAAGTAAATTTTTTCCTAAAAGCGTAAAAGTTTACGACCTAAGAAATAAATCTTTATCAAAATACATAATCGCTTTAGGCACAAATTTTAAAGGAATTGTTGATACAAAGTTAATATCAACACAACAATTTCTGGATTTAAGCAAACACCTATCACCAGCAAAAATTTCAATTCATCCTTTAAAGGCTCATGTTTATCAGAAAGTATATTTCCCTGATTTTAATCGCTCATATGCTTTTAGCCTGCCAAAAAATTATATCCCAAGAAGTTATGATAAGAATATTCAATGGGCAAAAAATAGAATTAATTCTGAGGGTTTGTTAATATGGAATAATGCTCATGTAGCTTATTTGCTAAATATTAGATCTTTTGAATTAGATAATAGCACTAAACCTTTTGCGGGCTTATTTATCCCGAAGAAAAATACAAAACCTATTATCATTTCTAACAATTCAAATTTAAATAATATTTCAAAAATAAAAAATAATTTTCAATTACTTTCATTTGAAAAATTTATATCGTTTTTGAAAAGAAATAATTTTAAAAAAATTGAATTTGAATTTAAATATACTAATTATGAAATTTTTTATTCTTTAAAAAAATTCTTACAAATATTTGAAACTCCAATAAATATAGACAAATACCTATCAAAAAAAACAAAGGTTGAACAAAAAAATATTATAAAATGCCATTATGAAGACGGTTTAACAATGACTAAGTTTTTAATTCAGCTAAAAACTAAAAAATTAAATTTTAAAAACGAATATCATTTATCTAATGCCCTATATGAATTAAGAAAAGAAGGGGTAAATTTTTTTAGAAACTCTTTTGATTATATTTCAGCATTTGATGCAAATGGATCTATTGTTCACTATCGACCACTTCGAAGCAACTCCACAATATTTAAAAATCAATCTTTACTGTTAATTGACTCTGGTGCTCATTACTTAGAAGGAACAACCGATGTTACGCGCGTATTAAAATTATATTCACCCGTTAAAAAAAAGATAAAGAGCGCTTACACTTATCTACTTAAATCATTATTAAAGTTAGAAAAAACCCATTTTCCTTTAAATTTATTAGCTTCTGATTTAGATTTTTTTATAAGATCTTTTCTTCAAAAATATAATATCAACTATGGTCACGGAACAGGTCATGGAGTAGGCTATTTTAATGATGTTCATGAAAAATATCCAATTATCTCTCCCTCATCTAATCAAAAAATACTTAATGGTAATTTTTTTTCTATTGAGCCTGGTTTTTATGTACCTCATGAATTTGGTTTAAGGATAGAAAATTTATATTTTGCTAAAAAATTTGATAACCATATCAAGCTTGAAGGAGTCACTTTGGCTCCTTATGAGCTTGACTTGATTAATTGGAAACTAATTAATGCTCAAGAAAAATTAAGCATTAAGAAATATCACCAAAAAATTTACCATACATTTCAAGGCCAGTTAGAACCCATTTATAGAAGCTACTTTGAAAAAAATTTAATTAATAAGCTCTAGAAATTCTTTTTCATTTAAAGTCTTAACTTTAAGTTCTTGTGCCTTTTTTAACTTAGAACCAGGTTTTTCACCATAAACAAGATAATTTAATTTAGTCGAAATATTAGAAGCTATCTTAAATCCCTTTTTCTTAGCAAGGTCTTTAGCTCTATCTCTAGAGAGTTCATTTAGGGTTCCGGTGAATAAAATTGATATATTTGAAAGTTTGTTCGTATTATTTACCATTTCGATTTCTAAAAAATTTAAAATACTAATAGCTTCACTCATATGATCTTTGTTTTGGAAATATTCAATAAATGAATCGGTGGCTTTAATTCCAAGACCATCAATGTTTTCCAACTCTAATTGTAAATTCTTAGATGATATTAAACTTTTAAAATTTTCTTTAGATTGAAAATAATTTGCTAAGAGCTCAGAATTATTTTCACCAACGTATCTGAGTCCTAATGAAAATATAAAACGAGATAAAGATGTTTGTTTAGATTTTTCTATTGAAAGAATTAAATTATCATATGATTTTTGACCAAATCCCTCTAATTTTATTATTTCTTTTTGAAAATTATGAAGAAAATAAATATCTAATTTCTTAGAAATAAATTTTAACTCTATAAATTTTTCTATTTGTTTTTCACCTAATCCATCAATATTCATTGCTTTTTTAGAAACAAAATGTTTCAAAGATTCAATGTATTGATAGGGACACTCTGTGCCCCCGTTGCATCTTTGAACAGCCTCATTTTCTAATTTAATAATTTGAAATTTTCCACAAGGACATTTGTCAGGTATTTTAAATTCTTTATTAGTTTTTTTTCTTTGAGTTATATCGACTTCTGAAATATATGGAATTACATCACCAGCTCTTTTGACCCAAACTAAATCATTAATTCTAATATCCTTCTTTTTTATCTCATCAAAATTATGTAAAGTGGCATTAGAAACCATAACACCTCCAATATTGATAGGGTTTAATCTTGCCACAGGAGTAATTGCGCCTGTTCTTCCAACTTGTAGGTCTATTTTTAAAACTTCAGTTAGAGCTTTTTCAGCGTTAAATTTTGCAGCTAATGCCCATCTGGGATACTTTGAGGTATTACCTAACTCATTTTGATCTTCAATATTATTAACTTTGATGACCATTCCATCAATATCAAAAGGAATTTTATTTCTAATTTTTTCTATTTCGTTTATGTAACTATCAATTTTTTCAAAGTCATTAAATTTCTTCGATAAATTTGAAAGTAAAAATTTATTCTTTGAGCAAAATTCTAGGAAACCCTCGTATGTATTAAATTCATTATTGTTTGAAATGAATCCATAGCCATGAGGGATAAATCGTAAGGGTCGACTTTTCGTTATATTATTATCAATTTGTCTTAATGATCCTGAAGCTGCATTTCTGGGATTGGAAAATCTTAGTTTTTCATCTAATTTTTGATTAAGTAAATTAAAATCAGCTCGATTAAAAAAAACCTCACCTCTAATTTCAATTAAATTTGACTTACAAAATTTCAATTCATTCGGTATGCCAATAATATTTAAAATATTCCTAGTTACATCCTCACCTATGATACCATCCCCTCTTGTTAAAGATTTAATAAGCTTATGGTTTTGATAGGTAAGAGATAGAGAAACCCCATCTATTTTACAGTCAACAATAAATTCATTTTTAAAAATCTTTTTATTTAAAAAATTTTCTGCTTTTTTAAAAAAATCTTTTAGGTCATTTAAATTAAAACTGTTAGCTAAAGAAAGCATTGGAGAGATATGTTTAATTTTTTTAAATTTTGAAATAGGTTTTGCACCTATTCCTAGATCATCAAATTTGATAAATTGAGGATGCTCTTCTAAAAAAATTTCATATTGGGATTTTAAATCATCATATTTTTGATCAGAGATGATTGGTGAAGCATTGTAGTAAGCATTATTATGTTTAGATAATTCTTCTTTTAATTCTAAAAATTTTTTTTTTGTAGCCATTAGTGACCTTTAATTAAATCATTGGCTACTTTTTTTGATTCATCGGTTATTTTTGATCCACTAATTAAGGATGCAATTTCTTGAACTCGATCTTCTTCAGATAGTTTTATGAGTTTGCTTTCGAGGTTTTCTCCATTAATTTCTTTTAAAATTTTCCAATGCCTATCTGCTTTTGAGGCCACTTGAGCGGAATGCGTGATCGCTATAATTTGATTCTTCTTTGATATTTTAACTATTTTTTCAGATACATTAGTTGCTATCCTGCCACTTAATCCGCTATCAACTTCATCAAAAATTAAGATTAAATCACTATCAAAATCTGCTGATAAGGATTTTATAATTAGCAATAATCTTGATAACTCTCCACCTGAAGCGACTTTTTTAATTGAACTAAATTCTGCCTTCTTATTAGTTCTAAATCGAACTTCAAGTTCGTCAACACCATCACTATTAAAGTTATCTTCATCTAATTTATTAAATTCAAAGAGAAGCTCGCCTTGTTCGATATTCATATTAGGTAATTCTATATTAATTTTTTTAGATACATTTTCAGAATGTTTTTTTCTTATTAAGGAAATCTTTTCTGCCTCTTTTTTAAAAGTAGCTAAATCGTCTTGAAACTTTTGATACTTTTTATTTTTTTCTTTGTCAAAATTTTGCAACTGAATTATTTCATCTTCAACTTCTAAATATTTTTCAGATAGCTGATTAGGCTCTATTTCAAAAAATTTAGATAACTGTTGATATTGATATATTCTATCTTCTATTTCATTAAAATCTATTTCATCAAATTCAAATTTTTCAAAAGTATTCTCTATTTCATTGACAATTTCAGTAGTCTCTAAAGCTGAAGAAGAAAATTTTGCTGTTAGGACATCATACGATTTATCATATTCAGCTAATTTGATTAAGTTTTTCTCAATATCTATAAGTAAGCCATCATTATTATAAGTATTTATCAAATTTTTTAATTCAGTGGTGATATCAGCGATTTTTTTTGAATTTTTATTATAATTTCTTTGATCGATTAATTTTTGATATTCATCATTTTTAGGATTAAGCGATTTAATCTTTTGAATTTTAGCATTTAAAATTTCAATCCTATCTTGAATATTTTTTTCATCCAAGACATGTTTGTCGTATTCCTCTTTCGAATTCTTAAAAATTTTAAATTTTTGTTTGAGTTCCTTGGTATCGATAGAACCTGTTTTATCTATAAAATTTAAAAAGTATTTATTATTATAGAGTTCTTGTTGTTCATAATTTTCTTGAAATTCAATTATATTACTTAATATTTTTTTTACAGCAGCTAAAGAGGTGATTTGATTATTTATTAATATTTTTGATTTTTGATTTTCATTAATTTGCCTTTCTACGATTAAATAATCATCTTCTATTTCTAGATTCAAATCGTCCAAATTATTTTTAATTTTTTGATTAATTTCAAATGCTGCTTTAATTGTGGTGATTTCATTTTCATTTATATTTTGATTTGAATTGTTTTTACCTCCTAGGACTAATTTTAATGCATCAATTATTATAGATTTGCCTGCCCCGGTCTCACCAGTAAAAGTATTGAATCCTTTAATGAAATCTATAGATAGTTTTTTTATTAATAAAAAATTTCTTATTTCTAAAGAGACTAACATAGAAATTATTCAATTATTTGAATTTCAATATTCTCTTCTTCTTTGCTATTTTTTATCAATTTAATTGGATTAAATTTTTCAAACCAACCTTTTTGATTATTTTTAATCTCTATGTCATTAATTAAATTGTATGATTTGCGATACCATTCACTATCAGGAAAATTATAAGCGAGAATTGCAGCATAATTTTTGGATATCTCATCTTCTTTTAATGATTTATAAATTTTTACTAATAAAAATAATGTTTCTTCTATTGATAAACTAGAACCATGATTTTCATATATATCTTTCAAATAAATAAGTGCTCCATTAATATTTTTTTTATCTAAATAAAATTTAGCTGTAGAAAGTTTATTCATTGCGAGGTTATTATCTATAACTTGAATTTTTGTAATAATATCAATCTCATATTTACTATTTGGATAGGCATTTAAAATAAAATTAAATTTATCTAAAGCTGTAAAGGCATCTTTTTGACTGTAATCTGGTTTTTTTATTAATATATAGTAAGTCATCGCATCTAAGTAGTTTGCATAGACTATATCTTTGCTGCCTGGGTAATATTTTTTATAGTTTTCGGCTAAAGCTCTTGTTTTTTCATAATCTTTTTTAAGAAAATGAATATAAGCATTTAATAACATACCTTTGTTGGAATAAGGGCTACTTGGAAACAATACTTCGAGTTTGTCCAACTCAATTAATGCCAATTCATATTCGCCGCTATTTATGAATTTGTTAGCATTTTCAAATAATTCAAAATCCTCTAGTGTATTATTCTCATAAAGATTTTGATTTAATTCTAATTCGCTCGTATCATTTGATGCACAAGAAATAAAAAATAACAATAACAGACACAGAATCGGCTTCATGACCTTAAATTATAGCTTCAGAAAAAAGAATAAAACAGTCAAATATATTATAATTCACTATACAGGAATGATTGATTTTAATTCTGCTTATAAAAAGTTAAATGACCCAAAATCAAATGTTAGCTGTCATTATTTAATATCAAGACAAGGAAAAATTTATAATCTCCTATGTCCTAAATTTAAGGGTTGGCATGCTGGGGTTTCAGAGTGGAAAAATATTAAAAATTTGAATGATTATTCCATTGGAATAGAATTAGAAAATAAAGGTCATGAGCATGGTTACACAAGTTTTACTAATTATCAGTATTACGAATTAAAAAAATTAATTAAATTTTTAAGTTTTAATTTTTATATTAATAATAGCGATATACTCTTTCATTCAGATATAGCGCCAAATAGAAAAAAAGACCCTGGTGAAAAGTTCTTTATTCGGAAACTTGCAATAAAAAGATTTAAAATCGATCATAGAAAAACCGCTAGTATTACGGATCTTTTAAAACTTTATGGCTTTAGTAATAATTATATTAAATTTTATAAACCAGATTGTATTAAGGCGGTAAAAAGATCACTTAATTATAAAAATATTAACTCAAATATTTCTAAAAAATTTATTAATAAATTTTATAATTTATTATTTGCATAAATGATTATATCATAGACATGGGTAGTGAGCAGTCGCTTTGTTTTGCAAAGAGGAAAGTCTGAGCTTGCGTAGAAAGTGATAACGGATAACATCCGTCGGGGGTAACCCTAGGGAAAGTGCAGCAGAAAAAAACCGCCGCAAGGTAAGGGTGAAAAGGTGAGGTAAGAGCTTACCGGGTGTATTAATTAACACCGCAATATGCAAACCCTATCACAAGTAAGATCAAATAGAGGTTAAAACTTTTTCTACAGTTGACCTGGGTTGATCGCTGGAGCTTAGTAGTAATATTAAGCCTAGATAAATGACTGCTAATTTTCAATAAATTACAGAACTCAGCTTATAGCTACCCATATTTTATTTACTTAATCCTTAAATTCCCATATAATCCCATGAAATACCATGATTATGTTTTTATCCTCTTTTTCAGGAATTATTGATAGTAAAAGCAGAATTGCCATACCTTCTTCTTATAGAAGCACAATTAAAGAAACTAAGGAAAAAGTGTACCTATTCAAAAGCTTAAAATATTTGTGTTTAGAAATTCATCTTGCCTCTAAAATTAATTCCCTTGTAAAAAGTTTTGATGAAAAGGATTTTTTTTCAAAAAAAAACGATCATTTTAAAACTGCAATTTTATCTGATCTTGAAGAAATCAACATTGATAATGATGGAAGATTTACCCTAAGAGACACTCATCAATCATTTTCAAAATTAAAAAAAGAAATTTTATTTATAGGTAAAGGTAATCATTTTGAGATTTGGCAAAAGGACTTAGGTGAAAAACATAAACTTGAATCAAGGAAAAAATTTCAATGATAACAAATTTACATAAACCAATTATGGTAGATGAAATATTGTCTTTTATAACTAATGATAAAAAATTATCTGTTCTGGATTGTACTTTTGGAGGTGGAGGACATACTTTAAGTTTTCTTAATAGAGGTCATCAAGTCACTGCCATTGATCAGGACTTAAATGCACAAGAAATCGCCAATAATATTAAAGTTAAATTTAAAAAATTTAATTTTTTCAAAATGAATTTTAAAGATCTTGAAAGGCTTAATAATAATGATTTAGAAAATAAGTTCGATTTTATTTTATTAGACCTAGGCTTTTCATCCAATCAACTTGAAGATATTAAAATCGGAATATCATTTAAAGAAAATTCAAACCTTAATATGAATTATTTAAATTCTAATATCACTGCTTATGACATCATTAACAGCTACTCAGAAGATGAACTTTCTAGGGTGTTTGCAGATTATGGAGAAATAAATCAATCAACAAAACTCGCAAAATTTATTGTTAAAGCAAGAAAAGATAAATCAATAAATACTAATTTTGAATTAATTGAAGTTTTAAGAGATAGTAGAATTAACTTTCGATCTAAAAAAATTCATTTTGCAACTCAAGCATTTCAGGCTCTCAGAATAGAATGTAATAAGGAACTGGAGAACCTAACTATCTTCCTTACAAAAATATTCAATTATATAAACAAAGATGGAATATTGGCGATCATTTCATTTCATAGTCTTGAGGATAGAATTGTAAAAAACTATTTTAAATCAAATTTTTTTAAAAAAGATAAGTATATTAATCAAAAAAATTGGGGATATCAGATACTAACAAAGAAACCAATTACCCCATCAGAAATGGAAATTAGTGTTAATCCTCGTTCTAGATCTTCTAAATTAAGAGTAGGTAGGTTTGTGAATTGATCAAAACTTTATCTAAATTTATAGTTTTAGTAATATTTATATTTTTGTTCTTGTATTTTAAGAATTACATAAAAATTGAAAAAACAAAGTTAATAAATTTAAAAAATGATTATGAAAAGAATTTCCAAGTTTATTTAAAAAGAGAAGTTCAATTATCAAAAATGCTTAACCAATTTGAATATGAAAGTATTGATGAAGATTTTGCCTTAAATGAGAAGATTATTAAATTTGATAGAGATGTTGATAGTGATTATACACTTATAATGGTTGGCTATGATAAATCTCAGCAATGAAACTGACTATAAATTAATTTTTAAAACAAAAAATCTCTATAATTTTTTCTTTTTATTGACGATAGTTTTATTTATTGGGGTATTTTTAAAAATAAGCATTTTATCTCTTCAAGAAAAAAATAGTCCACTTGATGAGTTAAACAATATAAATTCTAAAATTTTTTCACCAACTATATATGATACCGCTGGTAATAGATTAGCTTATTCTGATTATAATTTTTCAATTTTTAAAGATAAAAATATATTTGAATACCTCGAAAGAGATGCATCAAATAATAAGATTAGAGAGACTTTATTTATTGGTAATCCCAATATTAAATTTGAAAAAATTTTAACAAGAAAACATCCTTTTGATAAAATCTTATCAAATACACTAGGTCAAGTGGATATCGATCATAAAGGAGTCTCACTTATTGAAAAAACTCTTCAGAAAAATAATGAAGATTTGATTTTGGGAATTGATATTAATATTCAAAAAAAAGTTTTTGAAGTACTAAATGAAGAAATCAAATTTTTAAATCCCGATTATGGTTTAAATGTTATTGTAGATTTATCAAAAGAAGAAATTATTAGTAATGTTTTTATTGACAGTAGAGATGAAAAATTTGATGACTCACTCATGCCTATTAAAGATCTTTTATTTGAATTTGGTTCTGTTTTTAAACCCTTCACAGTTTATTCCGCATTAAAAAATAAAAAAATAGATTTAAATGAATTTTTTGATGTGGATCAGCCTGTATTTATAGGGGCTAAGTTAATAAATGATTACCCCAGAAATAGCAGTTCCCCATTACAAGTAAAAGATATTTTAAAGAGTTCATCTAACCGAGGTGCGATTTTAATTCGTAGAACGTTAGACTGTGAAAAAGAATTTAAAGATGATTTTTCTAATTTAGGCTTATTGGAAAATGTTTCAGTTGGACTTAACTTATTATCTAAAGTCCCTGAAATAAATAATTTTAGAGGATCTTACTGTGATAATTATCCATACGGATATGGTATGGCAATTTCTCCTATTCAATTAATTAATGCTTATGGAAAAATTGTTACTGGAAGAGATACATTTATGGCTACATTTGAAAAAAAATCTATCGATAAATCAAACGAGTTTAATAGTGTTTCTACATCAATTAATAAATTGTTATTCTATGCCAATGAAACTTCCGAAGAACTTTATAAAAACTTTTTAGTGGCTGGCAAAACAGGTACTGCCGATATAAGTAATAAGTCCTCTCAAAATGTGACTTATATAAGTTATTTTCCATATAATAATCCAAAATATTTAAGTCTTACATTTATGTCCAATCCAAAAAACAAATATGGACCTTATATGACTGCTGGAAATACAGTTAAACCTGTCTTTTTTAATATTTTAAAAGAAATTTATGTAAATCTTGATCTTTCAATTCTAGATATTAAAGGAACAGATATTTGAAAGAATTGAAAGAATTATATTCTAAGGGGTACAAATTAGTAACCAATTGGCAGGAGTGCTCTTCAAAGTCAATTTTTTTTTTAAACACTTTAAATTTAGAAAACTTTAATAAGTATCAAAAATTAGCTATTAAAAAAAATTGTACTCATATAATTTTTAATTCTTCGCTAACGAAATATATTAAAAATAAAAATACAAACTACCACTCTCTAAATATTGAAAAAGATCTTTTTAAATTAAAAAAAATATTTTTTGTAACAAAAAATTTAAAAATTATTTTTATAACTGGTACTAATGGAAAAACCTCTATTGCATACGGAGCGCATCTTTTATCTTTTATTAATAATAGATCAAGTTGCTATATAGGAACTATTGGTTTTTATATAAATGGACGTAAAATTAAAAATCTCTCTAATACCACCCCTTCATTTATGGAATTAGCTTCTTTACTTAATGTTGCAGCAAATCAAAAAATAAAATACGCATTTATAGAGACTTCAAGTATTGGATTTAAAGAGGGTAGATTAGGAAATTTGAAATATGATCTTTGTTATTTAACTAATCTTCAATCAGATCATTTGGATTTTCATAAAAATATTAAAAATTATCATCAATCAAAAATTGATATGATAAACACTCATTCAAAAATTAATTCAAATATTTTGGTGCAAGATAAAAATATTTATAAAAAAATCTCTAAATTCAGATACAGAATTGAATTTTTAGATGATTTTACCAAAAGCCAAGAAATAAATTTAATAAAAAAAAATTATTATTCGTATCTAGTTAAAACAAAAAATAGAAATTATTCAATTAATACTATGCATGATTTTATGATCCAAAATTTTTTGTCGATGTTGCATATTTTTTTCAAATTACATAAAAAGTTTCCCGAAAAAGTGAATACAAAAATTTTTCCAGACGGCAGATCAGAAATAATTTATAAAAAAAACAATATGATCATATTGGTTGATTATGCTCATACGAAAGAGGCATTTGAGAACCTTTTGTCAAATTTGCCAAGAGATGAATTGCATAAAATTATTATTTTTGGTTGTGGGGGTAATAGGGATAAATCCAAAAGATCAAAAATGGCAAAAGTAGCATCTAAATATACTGATATTCAAATCATAACAGACGATAATCCTAGAAATGAGAATCCTTCCTCTATACGAAAGACACTTTGTCAAAATTCTTCAAGTTATATTGAGATACCCTCTAGACAAAGAGCTATTGAACGAGGTGTCAAACTATTAAAAAAAAAGAAGGGACTTTTGGTAATTGCGGGAAAAGGGCATGAAAATATTCAGATTTATAAGGATAAAATATTTAAGTTTAATGACCGCAAAGTAGCAAAATCATATGCAAAATCTCTTTAATAAAATACTGGCAACTAAGGAAAAATATAATTCATCAATAGAATTCGACTCTAGGTTAATAAAAGAAAATGATATTTTTTTTGGAATAAAAACTAATTCTAGAGATGGTGGTCTTTATGCTTTAGATGCAATTCAAAATGGGGCAATTTTAGCAATTACTAACAATAAACAGATTGTTCATAAAAATATAATTTTTATAAAGGATGTTGAATATTTTATCAAAAGATTTACTGATTTTTTGATAAAATCTTACAAAGGAAAAGTAATTGCCATTTCGGGATCTGTTGGTAAGACCACCACTAAAGAAAATATTTTTCATATATTAAACAATAATTTATATAAAGCATATCGATCTTTTAAAAATTATAACAACATTTTAGGTCTTCAATTTTCAATTATGAATTTAAATCTAAAAAGTCAATTTGCTGTTTTTGAATTAGGTATAAATGCCCCTTTAGAAATGAATAGCTTGATAAAAATTCTTCAACCGCATTATGCCTTGCTTACTTGCGTAGAGGACTCGCACATTGGTAACTTTAAAAATTTTTCGGATTTAGTCTCGAATAAAACTATAATTTTTAAATCAAAAAGATTAATAAAAGGTCTTATAAATATAAGAGATAACTATTTCAAGATACCAAAAAAACTTGCCAATAAAGTATCTGTAATCAATCTCGATAATCTTGATATCAAAACTCATAAACAAAAATTATTTATTATTTCCTTTAAATTTAATAATTCTACTCAAAGTATCTTTTCTGATAAAGGTGGGATTTTCTTAGAAACTGCAGTTCTCTCTTTTTTATTCTTAAGATTATTTATAAAAAAATTTAATAACAAAAAATTTTTCTATAAAGAAGCTATTCTTGACTCTAGAGGCAAAATTATTAACAAAAAATATAAAAATAAAATAATTAAAGTCTATGATCATAGTTATAACGCTAGTCCTTATTCACTTAAAAAGCAAATTAGAAATTTTGATAGCCTTAGAGTAGCAAATAAATTATGTATAATTGGGTCTGTAAAAGAATTAGGAGATCTAAGTAATAAATACCACCTAGCTTTACTAGAAGATATCAAGTCATTAAATATAAAAAGAATTATTCTTATTGGTGAAGAATTTTTCAAATTAAGATCATCTCATAAAAATTTATCTTTTTATAAATCTTATAAAGATTACATCAAGGTTATGAAAAAAGATCTTGAATTTGGAAAAAATATCTTCGTAATGGGTTCAAGACTAAATTATTTAGATAAGGTAATTCAAAATATATGTTAAGTGACTATTTATATAACTTCAAAGAATTTCATTTATTCTTTAATCTTTTTGGATACATTTCTTTTCGGTCAGGCCTATCCCTAATTTCATCTTTTATTTTGATAATAATATTTATGCCTTATTGGATCAAATTTCAAAAAGTATTTAATCCTCTTGGTCAGCCCATAAGAGATGACGGCCCATTATCTCATTTATCAAAAAAAGGTACTCCAACACTTGGGGGAGTTTTAATAATCTTTTCTTTGACTATTAGCACTATTTTATGGACATCAAGTTTTTCTAAATTTAATTACCTACTTCTATTAACAATTTTTTTATTTGGGCTAATTGGATTTTACGATGATTTAAAAAAAATTAAATCAAGAGAAGGTATTAATTCAAAAACAAAATTTATACTCCAAATATGTTCTACAATAATTATTTATTTTACAATTAAATTTTTAGGTTTTGATATTAGTAATTTTTACATTCCTTTTTTAAAAAATATATCTTTCAACATAGGTTTTTTTTATTTTGTTCTAGTTTTATTTATAATTTTGGGTTCAACTAACGCTACCAATCTTACTGATGGATTGGATGGCCTTGTTTCCATGCCTTTAATTTTTGTATTCTTAACTTTTTCTATATTTGCTTATATTTTAGGAAATATTAATTTTTCTGACTACTTGCTTTTAAATTATATTAAAGGATCTGGTGAGATTGTAATCTTTAGTACTGCTGCTATTGGGGCTTTACTTGGATTTTTATGGTTTAATTCTAGTCCTGCCGAAATATTCATGGGTGATACTGGTTCTCAATCATTAGGTGCCGCATTAGCTGTAACTTCTATTTTATTAAAACAAGAATTTGTTTTGGCTATTGCTGGTGGTATATTTGTTTTAGAAGCACTATCGGTAATAATTCAAGTTTTATATTTTAAGTCCACTAAGGGTAAAAGATTTTTTTTAATGGCTCCTCTGCATCATCATTTTGAAAAAAAAGGTCTTTCTGAACAAAAAGTTGTAATTAGATTTTGGATTATTAGTTTTTTATTTTGTCTATTGGCTCTTTCATTGTTAAAAATCAGATAATTGATAGATTTAAAAAAAAAATTTTTAATCTACGGTTTTGGCACAAGTGGAAAATCTATCTCAAAATATTTAAAAAGAAAAAAAGTATATTATAAAATTTATGATGATTATTTAGATTTATCAAAAAATAAAGACTCTATTGATTTAGGCTATTTTAAAAAAAACATTAAACTTTTTGACTACTTTGTAGTCTCACCCTCTATAAAAATAGATAAAAAACATATTCTTTTTGCTCACCAAAAAAAGATTCTCATAGACTTGGATTTTTTATCTTTAGAATTAAATAATCAGATTGTTATTGGTGTTACGGGGACAGAAGGTAAGTCAACTATATGTTTTTACTTATTTCAATATTTATCAAATTTTTATAATCCAATAATAATTGGAAACTATGGTAATACCATTTTAGATAAACATAACATTCAAAATTTATTAAATAAAACTAAAGTAATAATCGTAGAGTTAAGCTCTTATCAATTAGATAAGATAAAATATCTAAGACTAAATCATGCTGTAATTACTAATATTTACCCTGATCATCTAAGATATCATGGTTCATTTTTAAATTATGTTAAATCTAAATTTAAAATTCAATCTTTACTGGTTGATAATGGATATCTTCATATTAGTAATTTAGATAAAAGGAAATATTCAAAATTAATTAAAATTAATCCCAATAATATTAATTCAATTTCAAATTTAAATATTAAAAATAAAATATTTGGTTTCGATATTCATTTGCATAACGAATATATTTCACAAAGAATATTATTAACCTCTGGCTTAAAGTATAATCAAAATATAAAACTAAAAAATTTACCTTTTAGGTATGAATTAATTGATAATAAATCTGATTTCATGATCATAAATGATAGTAAATCTACCAATCTTGAAAATTCATTACTTAAAATTAATCAAATCAATCTTAATCAGAAAATTATTATACTTGGTGGAATTCCAAAAAAATCAATTAATAAAAAAAATAAAGTAAAAAACTCTTTAGTTTTAATCTTTGGACCTAATAGATTTAGTATAGTTGAAAAACTTGATTTTAATAATTCAAAGTTTTTTACTTTTATTGATTTAGAGAGATTATTTAAATTTTTAAATGTAGTTATCCATCAATTGAAAATTGATATAATTTTATTTTCACCAGGCGGTGAGTCTTTTGATCAATTTAAAAATTACTCCCATAGAGGCTTAATATTTAACAAATATATTAAAAAATTTAAAATTTGAATAATTTACTTTTTAGAGATGATAAAAGTTTAATAGGATCAAATTGGTATTATTTAGAAAAAAAACTATTTATTATCCCGTTACTTCTATCTTTTGTTGGTTTATTGGCAATTTACTCTCTAATTGGTACTGAATACCCAACTGTTTTTTTATTTAAACATATTGTTTTTTTAGTTTTTTCTTACTGTGTCTTATTTCTTTTTAGCTTATTACCTGTCAACAATTTAAGAAGATTACTTAACTTATTGGCATTATCTTTTCTATTTCTTTTGATTTTAGTTCCTTTGCTAGGATATGAAATTAAAGGTGCAACAAGATGGATAAATTTAAATTTTTTTTCAATCCAACCATCTGAAATACTAAAAGGCCCGATTATTTGTTTGTTTTCATGGTTTTGGTATTTGTTTGTTAAAACTGGAAAATTTAGTTATATGATTTTAGCTATATTTCTAATCTTAATTGTATCTTTTCTTCTTTTGCTTCAGCCTGATATAGGGACACTAATTTTGTATATATCTACTTTTTTTCTTTTAATAATTTTATATTTAAGAAATATAAAACTTTTTTTTCTACTGGGTTTGTTGGGTATTTTATTTATTACTTTTGCTTATTTTACATTTGATCATGTTGGAATGCGTATAGATAAATTTTTATCTAATGAAAACTCTCCTCAAGTAGCTAGAAGCTTATCAGCTATAATTGGAGGGGGTTTTTTTGGCGTGGGTTTAGGAGAGGGGCAACTAAAATACTCTATTCCTGAGTCTCATAATGACTTTATTTTTGCTATTTTGATTGAAGAATTTGGAATTTTCTTTGGATTATTTATTGCTTTGCTTTATCCAATTTTTTTCTTTTTAATAAAAAGAATATTAAAAAATCAGCCAAATTTATTTATACTCAATACTTCATTTTCTTTATGTTTTATCCTATGTATCCAGGCTTTTGTTAATATAGGTTCTTCAATTGATTTAATTCCCCCAACTGGAATGACCCTGCCATTTATAAGTTATGGAGGATCTTCAATGCTTTCTTATGCAATAATATTTGGTACATTGATTAACTTCGCTCAAAATGAAAAAAATTCTACTAGTAACTCACCACAATTATAGTGATACAGGTATTATTTCAAATCTTCTGCATTCCAAATACTTAATTTGTAATATTAGTTTTAAGAATCTGCCTTTATTAAATCAAAGTGATATATGTGAATTTGAAGCAATCATTATTTTTGGTGGTAAAATGAGTGCTAACAGCAAATCGGTTCATATTCAAAATGAATATAAATTTTTATCAAAGGCTATTAAACTTAATAAAAAAATCATTGGAATTTGTCTCGGTGCTCAACTTATCGCTAAGTTTTATGGTTCTATAATTAAAAAATCTAAAAATAAAGAAGTCGAAATAGGATACAGAAACACAAAGAAAAGTAATAATTCGATCATCAATAATAATTCAAAATTCTTACAATTTCACAATGAGGGAATTTCAATTAATTCAAATATGGAAATACTATCCTCTGGAAACCTATTTGATGTGGATGCATTTAAAATTAAAAATAATGAAATTTATGGTTTTCAATTTCATCCTGAGGTAAATTCTAAAATGATTAAAGATTGGTACAGTAATTTAAAATCACTAAATATGGGGACCGACTCCTTATCTAAAATTTTAAAAGAACATAAGGTCTATCATAAAAAAAATTACTTTTGGCTTAATAAAATTTTGAATAGGATAATTTAATGATCAATTTTTATTTTTCAGATGAATATGTAAATCATGACACGGGTTCTCATCCTGAATCTATTCAAAGAATTAAAACTGTAAAAAAGCTTCTAAATGATAAATATTCTCAACATCAATTCATCGAACCCTCAAAAGCCTCAATTGAAATTATATCTAATGTACATGATAAAAATTATATCCAAGAAATATTAAACAATATTCCAAATTCTGGTTTTTATCATTTTGATCCTGATACGATTGCTTCCTCTACTAGTTTAGACAGTTACCTTATGGCAGTTGGAGGTTCGGTTGACTCAGTTGTACATTCAATAAATCACAATTCAAAAAAATCTGTTTACTTTTGTGCTCATCGACCTCCGGGGCATCACGCTGAAAAAAATAAAGCTATGGGCTTTGGTGTATTCAATAATGTTGCTATTGCCGCTCAATTTGCATTAGACCAAAAAAATTATAATAAAATTTTGATTGTTGATTTTGATGTACATCATGGAAATGGAACGCAACACATCTTTGACTCAAACCCAAATATCTATTATGCCTCATGTCATCAATTTCCATTTTACCCAGGTACCGGTAATGAAAATGAAACAGGTGTAGGTAATATATTTAATTGTCCTTTGCCTTCAGGATGTAATTCAGAGTTATTCAGAGAACTTTTTCAAAAAAAAATAATAGATAAGATTGATGTTGAATTTGATCTGTTATTTTTTTCTGCCGGTTTTGATGCCCATAAATTAGATCCTTTAGCTTCTATAAATCTTGAAAATGAAGATTTTGAATGGGTAACCAATGTTACTTTAAAGAAATTTGCAAAAGATATCCCGGTAATTTCTGTACTCGAGGGTGGATATGATATGGATGGACTATATAATGGACTAGACAATCACTTAAAGGCATTAGACAAATACTCAAATGAATAAGAAAAATGAAAAATCTTTTGAAGATGCATTACAAAGATTAGAGGAAATTGCTCAATTACTTGAAAATGAAAGTACACCTCTTGAGGATAGCATTCAGTTGTTTGAAGAAGGTATTGAACTTAAAGATTTTTGTGAAGAAAAATTAAAGTCAGCTAAATTAAAAATAAATAAAATTATAAAAAAAAATAAAGATCTTGTTACTGAGGATTTTGAATAAAATTTAAAACCTCTATGTCAATTTTATCAAAAATTAATTTTCCAAAAGATTTAAAAAAACTCTCTCTTCAAGATCTTAAAACCTTTAACGATGAATTAAGAACCTTTACTATAGAAACTGTATCAAAAACAGGAGGTCATTTAGGTGCTAGTTTAGGCGTAGTAGAACTAACAACTGCACTTCATTATGTTTTTGATACACCAAAAGATAAAATAATATGGGATGTTGGGCATCAAACGTATCCTCATAAAATTATAACTGGTAGAAAAAAAAATATTCATACGTTAAGAAAAAAAAATGGGCTTTCTGGATTTACCAAAAGATCTGAGAGTATTTATGATCCATTTGGAGCTGCACACAGTTCTACATCTATATCTGCTAACCTAGGAATTACCGTCGCCAGGGATTTACAAAAAAAATCTTTTGATGTGATTAGCATCATCGGTGATGGAGCTATTAGTGCTGGTATGGCATTTGAAGGATTAAACAATATTGGTCATCTAAATAAAAATTCATTAATCATCCTTAATGATAATGAAATGTCTATTGCTAAGCCAGTCGGGGCAATGAGCAAATATTTAGTTAATCTTTTGAGTTCTAAAACTTATGAGAATATTAGAGATATCGTAAAAAATTTTACAAAAAAACTTCCTCACGAAATAGGTAGTTTTGCCAAAAAAACTGAAGGATATTTAAAAGGTTATTTAACCGGAAATACTTTATTTGAAGAATTAGGCATGAATTACATAGGGCCAATAGATGGACATAATTTAGACTTACTAATTCAGTTATTTCAAAAATACAAAGAAAAAGAATTACATGGACCTCTATTTCTTCATATTATTACTGAAAAAGGTAAAGGATATGCTCCTGCTGAAAACTCTAATGATAAATTTCATGGTGTATCATCTTTTGATATTGAAACAGGAGTTCAAAATAAATCTAAAGATAAAACATACACAAGAGTTGTTAGCGATACTTTGAATAAACTTGCACAAAAAGACAAAAAGATAACTGCCATTACTGCCGCTATGCCCTCAGGAACAGGTTTGGATAAATTTCAAGAAAAATTTCCAGATAGATTTTTCGATGTAGGTATTGCTGAACAGCATGCTGTCACTTTTGCGGGCGGAATGGCAACCGAGGGTTTAAAACCTTACGTAGCAATATATTCTACATTCCTCCAAAGAGCATATGACCAAGTTGTACACGATATAGCTATACAATCTTTACCAGTTCGCTTCTTGATTGATCGTTCCGGTTTTGTTGGTGCCGATGGAGCTACTCACGCTGGCTCTTTTGATTTAACATACCTTTGCTGCTTACCTAACTTTATTGTTATGGCGCCATCCTCAGGGGAAGAGCTCAAAAATATGTTAAATTTTTCATTGTCTATTAACAATAAACCTTGTGCTATACGATATCCAAGAGACACAGTCGGCGCATATGACGAAAATAAACCATTTGAAAAAATTAACTTAGGTAAAGGAAAAATAGTTCAAAAAGGAAAAAAAGTTGCTTTTTTAAATCTAGGTACAAGAATTCATCAAGTAAAAGAAACCTCTAAACTATTAAATAAAAAGAATAATTTGCAATCAACAATCGTAGATATGCGTTTTGCTAAACCTATTGATAAACAATTATTAAAATCTTTATTAAAAAATCATGACATTTTTATTACGGTTGAAGAAAATGCAATTGGAGGATTTTCTAGTCAGGTAAATAATTTTTTTTTAAATCAAAGTATAAATCAAATTAGGCTACTTAATTTTTTTATGAAAGATGAATTCATAGATCAATCAGATATGACTGATCAATATAAACAATCAGGAATTTCCCCAGAAGAAATTTATAAAAAAGTCTCTAATTTCTTATAATAATTTAGATTTATGCATTAGCATTAAATCTGCAATTACAAAGCTTGTCATAGCAATACCTACAGGTACAGCTCTAATACCTACGCATGGATCATGTCTTCCAATTGTTTTAATCTTGGTATTTTTTAAACTTTTTGTAATAGTATTTTTCTCACTCAATACAGAACTGGTAGGTTTAACAATATACCTGAAAACAATGTCTTGACCTGAAGAAATGCCACCCAAAATTCCTCCAGCATGATTACTATCAAATATAATCTTTTTATTTTTGTAACTTATTTGATCAGAAGCATTAGTTCCATCTAAATTGATCAGATCAAAGCCTGTTCCAAACTCAATACCTTTAACAGCATTAATGCTCATGATAGCCTTTGAAATTTCAGAGTCTATTTTTTGGTAAATTGGCTCTCCAAGACCAGTAGGACAGTTTTTTACTCTTATCTCTATTATCGCACCTAAAGATGAACCCTTTTTACGATGTAGTAAGATCAATTCTTCCCAAATTTTGATGATTGATTTGTTTGGCGAAAAAAATGGATTTTTATTTATTAAACCCTCATTCCATTTAGGGCTATCAATTTTTTCAGTTCCGATTTGAATAACTGCACTGGAAATCTTTAATTTTTTTGCAACTTTTTTTAAGTATAGGTCAGCAAGTGCGCCAGCAGCAACTCTCATAGCTGTTTCTCTAGCACTTGATCGTCCACCCCCACGATAATCAAAATTTTTATATTTCATATGGTAGGTAAAATCAGCATGCCCAGGGCGAAATTTATTTTGAATATTTGAATAATCTTTGCTTCTTTGATCTTCATTAAAAATAATCATCGAAATAGGTGAACCAGTACTTTTCCCATTAAATACCCCTGATAAAATATCTACCAAATCTCTTTCTTTTCTTTGGGTGGTAAATTTAGATTGTCCTGGCTTTCTGAGATCTAATTTAGACTGAATATACTTAAGATCGATTGGAATATTGGCAGGAAATCCATCAACTACGCATCCAATAGCCTTACCATGACTTTCGCCCCAAGTAGTAAATCGTAATAAATTTCCAAAAGTATTATGAGACATCTTAAATTAATTATTTGTTACTAAACTCATTAAGTAAGTTAGCGACTCCTTCAGCTTCATCTACAGCTACCATACCAACAGTATGATAGCCACAGTCAACGTGATGAATTTCTCCTGTAACGCCAGAAGATAAATCACTTAAAAGATAAGCGCCAGTATTTCCAACATCATCTAAAGTAACATTTCTTTTCAAAGGTGAGTTGAGTTCATTCCATTTTAAGATAAATCGAAAGTCTCCTATTCCAGATGCTGCTAATGTTTTTATTGGTCCTGCAGATATAGCATTTACTCGAATATTCTTGTCGCCCATATCAACTGCCAAATATTTTACTGATGCTTCTAAGGCTGATTTGGCAACGCCCATGACATTATAGTGAGGCATAACTTGTTCTGCGCCATAATAAGTCAAAGTTAGTATGCTTCCGCCATCATTCATTAATTCATAGCAGTATTTACAAGATTCAGTAAATGAGTAGCAAGATATGTTTAAACTATTAAGAAAGTTTTCTTTAGAAGTTTGTACATATTTACCTCTCAGTTCATTTTTATCAGCAAATGCTACTGCATGAACAAAGAAATCAAGTTTTCCCCATTTATCTTGGATTGCTTTAAATGTTCTTTCAACAGATCCTTCGGAACTAACATCGCATTCAATTAAAAAATCTGAATTGACTGACTTAGCTAACGGTTCTATTCTTTTTAATAAAAGATCATTTTGATATGTAAATGCTAATTCAGCACCAAAAGCAGAGCATTGTTTAGCGATACCCCAAGCAATAGACTTATCATTTGCTACACCCATTATTAGGCCTTTTTTATTTTTTAAATCCATTTTGTTATATTCTTTATATAATACTCATACCATGTCAGATAAAAATTTAAATCCAATTATTCTTTTTCAAAATTGGTTTGAAAAAGCTACAGAAAAAGAAATTAATGACCCAAATGCGATGTGTTTATCTACTGTCGATAAAAATAATTGCCCTCATTCTAGAATGGTATTGTTAAAAGGATATGACGAAATTGGTTTTAGGTTTTTCACAAATTATCAAAGTAATAAATCCAATGATATTGAGCATAATAAAAATGTAGCTTTAAATTTTCACTGGAAATCCCTTCAGCGTCAAATTCGAATTGAGGGTTCTATAGAAAAATTAAATAAGGAACTATCAGACAATTATTATAATACTAGACATTATATGAGTAGAATAGGGGCTTGGGCAAGTGATCAATCTAGACCTCTGAAAAATAGAGAGGAGTTAGAAAAAAAAATTGAATCATATAAAAGAAAGTATCCTGATGAAAATAATGTTCCTCGACCACCTCATTGGGGCGGTTATTTAATAAAACCTAAAAAATTTGAGTTTTGGCAAGATATGCCACATCGTATTCATCAAAGAGAAGTTTTTGAATTAAACAATCAAGAGTGGACTAAATATACACTTAGCCCTTAGTTTTATTTTTTATATATTCTTCCCAACGCCCTAAAAGGTCAGAGCTAGACGATTCTTTGTGATTGCCTCCAATTCCAAATTTAAGATCAATATCGTATTCTTGAGCAGTATCATATTCTAAAATTTTTGAAGTATCAGATCTATCGCCTCCATTGGCAAAAATAATTTTATTTGAGGGAAATTTTTTTCTTACAAAGATAAGTAGATTAGATGCACTTCCTTTTGAGTCATCTTCGAATTCGACGGCTTCACTAACTGCTTGGAGACTATTAATTACATAAAGTCGATGTTTTATATCCATAAAAAAATTACCTTTTTTATTGATTAACCATTGATTTGAATTGACTCCAACAATTAAATAATCCGAGAAATCAAGACAATCATTCATCATCATTATGTGTCCGGGATGAATTGGATCAAAACCTCCAGAGACAATACTGATAACTTTATTTGCCATTCTCAATAGATGATATGTACTGTTCTAATTTAACTTGTTCTTTTTTAGAAATATAGTTAGGTGAAACTTCAAGTATGTCATGCCAACTAGCTAGATAATTGAGCTTCACTCTCATTTTATTCAAGTTCTTTTCTGCAGCAGGGTAGATGTTATAGAAAAAAACCACATAAATATCATTAACAGTTAAATTATTTTTTCTTAAAGAGTTAATAAAATGAAGTTTGCTTCCGCCATCTGTAGCCATATCTTCAATTAAAATTGAAGTGGATTTTTGTTTAAACTCTCCTTCAATTAATTTGCCTTTTCCAAATCCCTTTGGTTGTTTTCTAATATAAACCATGGGGAGCTTTAATTTATGACTTATAAAAGAAGAGTAGGGTATTCCTGCGGTCTCACCACCAGCAACTATAATTTTTTTTTTATATTTGGCTTTAATCACCTTGGTCATTTCATTGATCACGATTTCTCTTTCTTTTGGAAAAGATATTAATTTTCTGCAATCAACGTAAACTGGACTTTTTTTTCCGGAAGTGAGTGTAAACATATTTTGAAAATTTATATTCACGCAACCTATTTTTAATAGGATATCAGCTATTTTTTGTTTTGAGTTTTTGATTTTGATCTTCGACATTTTTCTGAACAATATTTAACATCATTCCATACCTTTTCCCATTTCTTTCTCCAAGTAAATGGGAGTTTACAAACAACGCAAATTTTAAATTCTTTTTTTTTCAGTTATATTATTTTCTCTATTTCTTTATCTTCAAGATTGCCGTTAATAATTACAAGAGGGCAATGTAATGAATTTCCTTTTTCGTATATGAGTTTATCAATCAATGGACCTGGCTTACCAATATCTTTACTTGTAGCCAATACAATAGTTGAATTTGACGAATAACTATTCAGAAAATTGATAAAATCATCAATTTCGCTAATTTTAAATATTTCTGATTTTGCTCTTATTTTAGATGTTTTAAAAATGAAATCTTGAACTTCTTTGTGTTTTATTTTTTCAGAACTTACTTGTTCTTTATCAAGTATTTTTTCTGTAGATGGAGTTAGCATCATGCCATCACTAATACTCTCAATAAAACTTATTGTAGTGAGATTTGATTTAGTTGTTTTTGCTCTTTTAGTAGCAAACTTTACGGCTGTCCACATTTCTTCACTATCATCAATTACAACAAAATAATTTCTTTGATCTATTTTTTTCATCTTCTTCTAAAAAGCCAATTAGATAATAAGCTAAATATAATCGAAAATACAACCAAGATTATTGTATAAATGAACGACTGGTTCTTTAGCATTTTCTCCAACTTGCTTGTTAGTCCTTTTTTTTGAATATTTAATTTTTTTTGGGAAAAATTGATTACTTCATTATTTTTAATTTCATATAAAGAAACTTTAATATCGCCAGCAGAAATATTATCTGGAATTTTAAATTTTTTTATAAAAAGACTTTTTTCAATAATTTGAAGTTCATCTTCAAAATAAAGGCCCTTAGCTTTTAATGCAGTTCTAATTTGATAGAGTCTCTCAGATATATTGCTGATAAGTACATGATTACTAGTTAAAGTTGGTAATAAAAAAATTTCATTTAGAGAATATTTTGGATTTGAAAAAATACCAAAGAAACTAGGCGTTTTATCTATTTCTTGCTTTTCATTTATCCATAAAAGCCCTTTTTTAGATTTAGTGAATAAATTCCCTTTTTTTTCAGTACCCTCAAATATAATTATTAAATCATTTTCTTCATCTTTTTGACCGAATAAAACAATTTCTTCTCCTAAAAAATTTGAATTTATTTCTATGTTAAATTTATCAAGGGAAAATTTTGCAGACCAACTGTTAGAAGTTAATAATATTAATAGCGTTGATAATATGATCTTAAGCATAATCTATTCGATATAAATTATTTGGCGTTCTAAAAAGATCATAAAGAAGAAAAGAGGCGATGATTATTAAAAGAACACCGAACATCACTTTTAAATTTTCTTGATCAAGTTTCTCAACAACCCTAGACGCGATTGCAGCACCAAATGAACTACTAATTATAAGCAATATAGCTAAGATAAAATCTACATTTTGATTTATTGTAATTTGGAGAAAAAGAGAAATTAAAGAAATTATTGTAATATTAAAAAGAGAAGTCCCTATTACAGAAATTGTAGTCATACCTAAAAGATAAATCATACATGGTATTAGAATAAAACCACCCCCAATGCCTGTAAAACCAGTTAAAAGACCTATTCCAAATCCAATAAATAATGGAGCAAGAATACTGATGTATAATTTTGATTTTCTATATTTGAACTTGAAAGGAAGTCCGTGTATCCATGAGTGCTGGTGTAATTTAAATTTTCTATTTTTATAAAAGAGATTTACTTTTGCGGTTTCGTATAAAATAAAAATTGCAGTTCCAAGCAAGAGCACAACATAAATAAAACTAAGATAATTATCTATTGCTCCAATATTTTTAAGGTTATTTAAAAGTAATACACCTGTTAATGTTCCAAAAACCCCACCAATGATCATGGTAATACCCATTTGATAATCAATATTTTTTTTTTGATAATGGTTTATTACACCAGTTGAGGTAGATGCAAAAACTTGTACAGTTGTAGATCCAACTGCTACAGCAGGAGGGATGCCCACAAGGATAAGAAGTGGAGAAGAAATAAAACCTCCTCCGATTCCAAATAAGCCTGATATAAATCCAATTCCAATGCCTAGAGATAATAGTAAATAAATATTGATTGATATTTCAGCGATAGGTAAATAGAAATTCATTTAAAAAGTGAATATTGTAATAATATAATTTATATATCAATTAATCATGAAATACACTTTAGCATTTGCCTGTTCTCAAGATGGTTTTATAGCAAAACATTCAAAAGATAACCCTTTTGAGTGGACTTCTAGAGAAGATCAAAACCATTTACAAACTTTAATTAACGATAATGAGTGGCAAGTAATGGGAAGGACCACCCACGAACTCAATCCCAATGAAAGTAGAAAAAGAATTGTTTTCTCAAGACAATTTAGCGAGATTAAGCAAATTAAAGAAAATACAGTTAATCAATATTATTTTAATCCAGACTTACATCAGTGGAGTGAATTTGAAAAAATTTGTTCAGAAAATATTTTAATTTTAGGTGGTACTAGTGTGCATGATTTTTTTATCTACACTGAATTAGTAGATACAATCCACATTACCATTGAACCCTATACTTTCAATGAAGGCGTAAGGGCTTTTTCATATATTAATTTTAAGGATTATGAGCCCTACTTTTTATCAAAAGATTATTCTTTTGAGAAAAAGATACTTAACAATAAAGGTACAACTTTAATGTCATTTAATAAGAATTCTTAAAAAAATTATAATCCTCTATGTTATTGATATTAAAAAATTCTAATGCATTTTCTTTTTTGATATTTATATACTCATAGCCAATTTCTTCAGCAAACTTCATAATTTTATAACCATCGTATAAATTTAAAATTCTATCCAATTTTTCATAAGATTTGATTGACCAAAATGAAAACATTGGTTCTGTTTTTCCATCAATTTTCGAAATATAGGAATTTTTTATTTTTTGGGGTATTTTTTCAAATTCTTTAAAAAGATTTAAATTTATTACAGGTGCATCGGTGGGAAGCATGGCAAACCAAATATTTTTTTTTGATTTTTTATATTTGCTCATCACACTATGAAGACCTGCTAATGGACCTTTTCTTCCTTTGATTTCATCTGGTACCAACTCATAGCCCAATTTTGAATATTTATCTAAGTCATCATTCACATTAATGATAATTTTACATTTAATTTTTTTTAATTGATCTAAAAGTACTTCAATTATTGTTTTATCGTAAATTTTAAGAAAACTTTTATTTTGATAATTCATTCGAGAAGATCTTCCACCCGTAAGCACTGTTATGACAAGGTTACTCACTTTTGAAATCTAAATTCACCGGATAGTATATTCAGGCGTTTTCCTCTTAGTCTTCCGATCATAGTTAATTTTTTCTTTCTAGCTATTTCTACGGCCCATGCAGTAAATCCTGATCGAGATAAAAGTATTGGAATTTTCATTTTGATGCATTTAATAACCATTTCACTTGTCAATCTACCAGTTGTATAAAATGACATTTTTTCAACATTGATATTTTTTTTTAATATCAATCCAGCGATTTTATCTACAGCATTATGGCGCCCAACATCTTCAAAATAATAAAGGGGTTTATCGCCTTCGCATAAAACACAACCGTGAATGGCACCCACTTTAAGATAAAGGCTAGGTTCTAAATTAATTTTTTTTGATAAATCAATGAGTTCTTGATGAGATACTTTTACATTCTTATTTAATTTAATTTCTTCAATTTCATTATATAAATCACCAAAAACAGTACCTTGCGCGCAACCAGAGGTATTAATTTTTTTTTTTAATTTTTTTTCATAATTAGTTTTATTCGTTGTCCTAACAACAATCGTCTTTAAATCCTTATGATACTCTACTTTTTTAACTTTAGTTATATCGCTTAACATGCCTTGATTGTATAGATATCCCAGAGCCAAATATTCAGGATAATCACCAATTGTCATCATTGTTACAATTTCTTGATTGTTGAGATATAAAGTTAATGGTTTCTCTTCTATTATCGGAATTTGTATTTTTTTTCCATTTTCATCTAGGGAGTTTTTAAATTTAAATAAGGATTTATTATTTACACTCGGTCTAATCAAAAAATCTGTCATATTTTCAAAGATATATTATGGTTGTAAAATAAATGAAAACAATAGCAGTTATTGGGTGGAAGAATAGTGGCAAGACAACACTAGTCTCAAATTTAGTAAGCCACTTAAGTAAAAATAACTTAAAAGTTGGGGTTGTTAAGCATGCACACCATACATTTGACATTGATCATCCCAATACAGATAGCTATAAAATTAGAGAAGCGGGTTCATTTAAAACTACAATCGTTTCTGACAAAAGATTAGCCTACATAGAAGAAAAAGACTCATCTGAAATAGATATTGAAGAATTAATTTATCTTAACAAGGGATGTGATATTTTAATATTTGAGGGTTTTAAAAAAATAAAAAAACTTCCAAAAATAGAGGCACACTTAATCAAGAATAATAAAGATTTGCTATATAAGTCTTTTGATAATATCAAACTTTTTGTAAGTGATGATACATTAAAACATCCTATTAAAGTTTTAAGGCATAATCAGATTAATGAAATTGCGAAAGAAATATTAAGTGACTCATTTTAAATATATAAATTTAAATAAAGCAGTTCAAATAACTAAATTACACAGTAAAAATTTCCAAAAATCTTACCAAATAGATTTAGCTCAGTCGCTCAATTGTATTTCTAGCAAGGACATACACTCTCCAATTTTTTTGCCCCAATTAGACTCAGCGGGTTTGGATGGTTTTATATTTTCAAACAAAAAATATTCCAAAATACCTATATCGTCTCAAATCATAGAAGCTGGAAAAGTATACAAAAAACTAAATATAAAATTTGCCTATAAAATTAATACTGGGGCTAACATACCTAGTAAATTTAAAAATTTCATATCAATTGAAAATGCATTTATAGAAAATGATCATTTGATTTTAATAAAGTCAAAAATTTCCAATCAAGATATTAAAAAGAAAGGGGAAGATTTAAAAAAGAAACAGTTATTAATAAAAAAAAATCAAAAAATTAATTTTATCAAACTGGCCTTATTGGCTTCGGCGGGTGTAAAAAAAATAGATACATACAAACCTTTAAAAGTAGGTGTTGTATCTACAGGTGATGAATTAATTGAATATAAAAAGAAAAAGAAAGATTTTCAAACTTTCGACTCAAATAAATTACAAATTATAAATTTTCTTAAGAAATATCCAATTTCATTAGATGATTTAGGCATTATAAAAGACAATTTTAAAGATATTGAAAAATTTTATAAAAATTATAACTCTAAATATGATGTAATTATTAGTTCGGGTGGGTCCTCGTTTAGTTCTGGAGATCATACCTCTGCATATCTAAAAAAGAATACTAAAATTCTATTTCAATATCTGCGCATCCAACCAGGCAGACCAATAATTTTTGCCAAACAAAAAGATCAACATATTTTCTCCCTTCCTGGCAATCCTCTAGCTGTTATGGTTAATTTGATATTCATCATTTCAAAATTTTTTGACCCTAAGAATTTCTTTTCAAATTTTAAAATGGAAAAATTCAAATCTGGATTCAATGCAAATAAAAAGAGCGAAATTACAAAATTTATAAGAGTTAAAATAAAAAGTGATATCGCTTATGAACACAATTCAAAAGGATCTGCAAAATTAATATCCTCAGCACAATGTGATGGTTTTATGATCATTGAAGATGGGATTTCTCAAGTAGTAAAAGGGAATTATTATCCGATTATTAGATTTGAAATTTAATTATTACGATATTTTTTTGATTTTTAATTGAAATAATTTTAAAATTATTTTCTTCACAATAATTTTTAAAGTCATATTGAGATAAAGGATCATCGCTTTCTACTGTTATAAAATCATTTTTTTTTAATTTTTTTATACGTTTGGCAGTTTTTAATACAGGGATAGGGCATTCGTAGCCTTTCGTATCTAGATAATATTCCATATAAGTATATATTTATTTTAATATTCCATGGAAATAAAGAATTTAGAAATTATTTTAGCGCTGGATAGCGCAAAACATTTTAATAGAGCTGCTGAAAAACTAAATATATCTCAACCAGCACTTTCTATGAAATTGAAATCATTAGAAAATGAAATTGGAGTTAAATTGGTGAAAAGAGGAAAAAATTTCATTGGTTTGACTAAAGAAGGTGAAATTTTAAAAGAGAAATTCAAATTTATTGTTAAAGAGTACAGTGAAATTAAACAACTTAGTTCAGAATTAAAAAATAATCTAACTGGTAGTTTGAGGGTAGGGGTAATTCCTTCTGCTTTAATTGATGTCTCATCTGTTCTCAATGAATATGTTAAAAAAAATCGGAATATAAACATACAAGTCCACTCTATGTCTTCAAATAAAATAGATGAAGGACTACACGATTTCAAATTGGATATAGGTTTTAGTTATTTAGATAATGAACCAATTCTAGGTGTAGAAAAAATCCATCTCTACAAAGAAAAATATTTTCTTGTATCCAAAAATAAAAAATATGAAAAATTAGAACATATTTCATGGAGTGAATGTGGTGGATTAGATTTATGTTTAATATCTCAAGAAAATCAGTTTAGGAGAATTCTAGATGCTATATTCAAAAATAAAAATATTAGCCCTAATATAATGATTGAGTCTAACTCTTTAATTCATTTATTTTCACACGTATCTTCATCTGATTTATCTACAATAATGCCTGGTTCTTACGCTTCTCAATTTAAAAATGTTACTAATTTATTTTTTATTGAGTTAGATACTCCAATTGTGACCCATTCTATTGGTTTAGTATTTATTAAAGATAAAGGTCCATCACCAATAAAAGACTCATTTATAAAGTTTTTAAAAAACTTTGATAAGTAATTCTTATCAATCAATTACTCTTTAATAATTGAATATTTAATCAATTTAAATAGTTTGAAAAGGACATGGTAGATAGTACTAAAAAAATACATCCCGGTTCAGGTAGACGGAATGCTCTAACTTTTAATAAAGGTAGACAATCCGATGACCAGTCAATTAATGAATTAAAAAATTTAATCCCAGCAGATCATCTTCGTCAAAGAGATATGCTGATAGAGTGTCTTCATTTAATCCAAGATAACTACAAATGTCTTAAACCTAAATACCTTGCTGCTTTAGCTGAACTGACTAATCTTCCTTTAACCGAAATTTATGAGGTAGCATCTTTCTATGCTCATTTTGATATTTTTAAAGATGATGAAGTTTCTCCAGCTGAAATAACAATTCGTGTTTGTGATAGTATTACATGTGAAATGAATGGCTGCCAATCTCTTCAAAAAGATCTCGAATCAAATTATTCAAGTAATGAAAATATTAGGGTTGTAAGAGCCCCTTGTATGGGTCGATGCCATCAAGCACCTGTCGTTGAAGTTGGGAAAAAACACATCACCAATGCCAATATTGAAAAAATAAAAACTTCCATTGATAACAACGATATAAAACCTTCAACTCCTGAATATATCAACTTTGAAAACTACACAAAATCTGGTGGATACAAGATCTTAAAAGAATGTTTAGAAAACAAAAAAAATCCAATGGAATTAATAGAAGAAATGGAATTATCCGGTCTTAGAGGATTGGGTGGGGCAGGATTTCCCACAGGAAAAAAATGGAGATTTGTTAGAGCTGAAAAACAACCAAGATTAATGGCTATTAATGGAGACGAAGGAGAGCCGGGAACTTTCAAGGATCATCATTATCTTTCTCGAGATCCTCATCGTTTTCTTGAAGGAATGTTGATTGCAGCTTGGGTTGTTGAAGCAACAGATGTTTATATTTATATGAGAGATGAATATCCTGATGTGATCAAATTTTTAAAAAAAGAAATTAAAATAGTTGAAGAAAATAATTTAAATTTCAAAACAAGAATACATTTAAGAAGAGGGGCGGGCGCTTACATATGTGGAGAAGAATCTTCGATGCTTGAAAGTCTTGAGGGCAAAAGAGGTCTTCCGAGACACAAACCTCCTTTCCCTTCCCAAGTTGGATTGTTTGGAAGACCAACACTTATTCATAATGTAGAAACGGTTTTCTGGGTAAGAGAGATTTTAGAAAAAGGAGCTGTCTGGTTTAGTAGTCATGGTTTGAATAATAGAAAAGGCTTAAGAACATTTTCTGTCTCTGGAAGAGTTAAAAATCCTGGCGTTAAACTCGCTCCTGCCGGCATTACCATTAAACAATTAATCGAAGAGTACTGTGGGGGAATGCAAGAAAATCATATTTTTAAGGCGTATCTTCCAGGTGGAGCATCAGGAGGTATCTTACCCGCTTCTATGGATAGTGTCCCTTTAGACTTTGACACTCTTCAAGAGCACGGATGCTTTATAGGCTCAGCTGCCGTCGTTGTTTTGTCAGATAAAGACAAAATGAGCGAAATTGCCAAGAATTTAATGTTTTTCTTTCATGACGAAAGCTGTGGTCAGTGCACACCTTGTAGAAATGGAACAGAAAAAGCACTTAAATTAATGAATGAAAGTTCATGGGACGTTGAGCTACTCAAAGAGTTATCATCCGCAATGATGGACGCATCAATATGTGGATTAGGGCAGGCTGCTCCTAACCCTTTACTCTCTGTAATCAAGCATTTTCCAAATGAGGTAACCAACTAATGACAAATAAAATAAAATTTTCTATTGATGGTAAAGAATATGTAGCTGAACCTACTGAATCAATTTGGGATGTAGCAAAAAAAAATAATATAGATATTCCTCATTTATGCTATTCACCTGAGCCGGGTTATCGAGCTGATGGTAATTGTCGTGCTTGCATGGTTGAAATCAAAGGTGAAAGAACCCTAGCTGCTTCATGTATAAGAAAACCCACTGAAGGAATGGAGGTAACGGTTAACTCTCCTAGAGCTGAAAAATCTCGATCTATGGTTTTTGAATTATTAGTGTCTGACCAACCATCCAAAGAGCAATCCCCTGATCCAGACTCCAAGTTCTGGAATTGGTCTGAAAAAATGGGAGTTAGCAGTAGTAGGTTTCCAGGTAAAGAAAAAATTAATATAGACAGATCTCATAAAGCTATGAGTGTCAATTTAGATGCTTGTATCAATTGTAATTTATGTGTTCGAGCATGTAGAGAGGTTCAAGTAAATGACGTTATTGGCATGGCTTACCGAGGATCTACTGCCAAGATTATTTTTGATTTAGATGATCCTATGGGTGAAAGTACATGTGTTGCATGTGGAGAGTGTGTTCAAGCATGTCCGACAGGCGCATTAATGGAATCATCTTTGGTTAATGAAGAGGGAGCCCGTGTTAATTATGCTGATAGAACTGTTGACAGTGTATGCCCATATTGTGGCGTTGGATGTCAAACAAAAGTCCATGTAAAGGATGACAAAATTTTATATGTTGATGGAAAAGACGGTCCGGCTAACGAAAATAGACTTTGTGTAAAAGGTCGATTTGGCTTTGATTATATTAATCATGATGGCAGACTAACAAAACCCCTCGTAAGAAAAGCTGGAGTTCCTAAAGATGGAAATTTTCAATTAAAGGACTCAGAAATATCAGATTATTTTGAAGAAACTACTTGGGAAAATGCACTTGATATTGCTGCAAAAGGTTTAGCAAAATCTAAAGAAGATCATGGTCCCAAAAGTTTAGCTGGTTTTGGTTCGGCCAAGTGTTCCAATGAGGAGGCTTATTTATTCCAAAAATTAGTTCGAGTAGGTTTTGGTTCAAATAATGTTGATCACTGTACTAGATTATGTCATGCATCTTCTGTTGCTGCGTTAATGGAATGTGTTAACTCCGGAGCTGTCTCTGCACCATTCATGGCAGCAAGTGATGCAGATTGTATTATTGTAATCGGAGCTAGACCTACAGAAAATCATCCTGTTGCTGCTACATATTTAAAAAGAGCAGTTAAACGAGGATCTAAATTAATTGTCATGGATCCAAGAAAACAGGGTTTAAGTAAATTTGCTACTCATAACTTACAATTTAAACCAGGTACAGATGTAGCGATGCTTAACGCTCTGCTGTATACAATCATTGATGAAAAGTTATATGATCAACAATATATTCAAGGTCAAACTGAGGGCTTCGAAAAATTACAAATCGAAATAAAAGATTTTTCACCTGAAAAAATGGAGTCGATATGTGGGATATCTGCCAACGAACTCCGAGAGGTTGCCAGACTTTACGCTACTTCTGAAAAATCTATTATTTTTTGGGGAATGGGAGTTTCTCAGCATGTTCATGGGACTGACAATGCCAGATGTTTAATCGCTCTTGCCCTTACTACAGGACAAATTGGTAGAAATGGAACAGGCCTTCATCCATTAAGAGGCCAAAATAATGTTCAAGGTGCATCTGATGCAGGACTTATTCCTATGGTCTTTCCTGATTACCAGTCAGTAGAAAATCAAGACATCCATTCCAAATATGAAAACTTTTGGAAAGTAGAATTAGATAATAAAAAAGGGTTAACGGTTGTTGAGGTTATCAATAAAATTTTAGAGGGTGAAATAAAGTCAATGTACATCATGGGAGAAAACCCTGCCATGTCTGATCCTGATCAAAACCATGCAAGAGAAGCACTGGCGAAACTAGATCACCTAGTAGTCCAAGATATTTTTATGACTGAAACAGCATGGCATGCAGATGTAATTTTACCTTCTTCTGCCCATGCGGAAAAAACAGGAACTTTTACCAATACAAACCGACAAGTTCAAATAGGCCGTCAGGCCGTACCACCTCCGGGCGATGCTCGTCAAGATTGGTGGATCACGCAAGCAATCGCACAGAGAATGGGGCTTGACTGGAGCTACTTACATCCAAGAGACATTTTTAATGAAATGGCTCAAGTGATGCCATCTTTAAAAAACATTACATATGAACGTTTAGAAAATGAAAACAGCGTTACATATCCCTGTGATGATCCAAATAAGCCAGGTAATGAAATTATTTTCAATGAGAAATTTCCAACTGCAAATGGAAGAGGTAAGATTGTTCCTGCTAGGTTGATACCTCCCGCGGAATTACCTGACGATGATTTCCCAATGATTCTTACTACTGGCCGACTACTTGAACATTGGCATACAGGATCAATGACAAGAAGAGCTACTGTTCTAGATCATATAGAACCGGAGGCTATTGTAAGTATGAATAGATGGGATATGAAACGAATGAATATAGAACCAGGTGATCATGTAAAAGTAAAAACAAAACGCGGTACTATTGTCATAAAAGTAAGAAGAGATAAAGAAATTCCTGAAGGAATGGTATTTATTCCATTTTGTTTTGCTGAAGCGGCAGCCAATGTGTTAACCAACCCTCAATTAGATCCGTACGGAAAAATTCCTGAATTTAAATTCAGTGCGGCTAATGTTGAAAAACTAAACGTCGCTTAGAATAAATTTTCTATTTCAATAATAAACTTTGATAGGGGAATGTTTTTTGCATATAAGATTATCGCAGTACAAATAATCGTAAGTACAATTGCTCTAAAAAATATCTGAAAAAAACTAATTTTCTTTTTTTGGTAATACGGATTATTGATGATCGTTAGTGATTTGCTAGTTTTTAAATCTGTATTTTTTTGGAATTGATGAAAAATAGAAATCTCTTCATCGCTATCTTTATGATCCTGGATGAAATTCTCATTACTTTTACTTTCTAAATTTTTAAAGATTTGATTGATTTTTTTTTCTAAATTTTCAATTTTCTGCTGAAGGTTTTTAAAATCTAAATCATGAGATTTATCTTTTTTAGTTTCTTTTATTTTAAGCGAATTTTCTTCTAATTCTTGAGGGGCGATTTCTTCATTTTGCAGTTGAAGTTTAATGTCACTTAATGCCTCAAGAATTCTTTGAGATTTTTCCTCAGTTATATTTTTTGAAGTATTTGTGCTTCTGCCAAATTGATCAACTCCTGAGTTCATATTAGTAATGTAATAAAAGAAAATAAATAATCAATAAATGTGGTGCCGGCTGGGGGACTCGAACTCCCGACCTGATGATTACAAATCAACTGCTCTACCAACTGAGCTAAGCCGGCATTTTGTAATTTTTTATACTAATATCTTTAAGAAACAATAACTAATTCTTAGATATTAAGTCTATGGTGAAATAGCGTCATTGCTAAAGAGTTTGCTGCATTATAACTATCGATTCCTTCTATTTTATCTTGGGGTAGGGATATTATAAAATCACTATTAGTTAAAATATTCTTTCTGATTCCTTTACCTTCGCTTCCTACGATAATTATCGTTTTTTTATCAAATTTAAAATTTTTAGAAATCAATTCACCTTTCATATCAAGCGAATAAGTCCAGTACCCATTTTTTTTTAGTTCTTCAAGTGATCTATTTAAATTCTTTGATATGTGGAACTTTAAAATTTCTATAGCACCAGCGGATGTGTTCGCGGTTGATCCTGAGATTGTTGCTGATGAGTGCTCTGGTAAAATAATTCCATTAACGTTCATTAAAAGACATGTTCTTATAATATTTCCAAGATTATTTTGATCAGTTAATTGATCTAGAACAACTATTATTGATTTTTCTTTGTTAGAATTATATATCTCAGCTAAAGAGGATGGGCTATATGCTTCTCGTCTTATTATAATGTCGTTGGATTGTCTAAGGTTGTCTCGATCTATTCTTTGTAGCTCTTTTTTATCTACATATCGGGTGATTTTATTTAGATTATTTTTTTCAATGATTTTTAAATAATTCGCTTTTTTTTCTTTATTTATTAATACCTCAGTCGCCTTTGATGGATTGTGCAAAAGACACGATAAACATGCATTATCACCTGAAATAATCATATTTTTAAATTACAGTTAAAGTTTAGGAAGTCTATTGACTTTCAAAGACAAATATCTATTAATCAAGACCTGTTTTTTCACTTAGGAGGGATGGCCGAGTGGTTAAAGGCGGCAGACTGTAAATCTGTTCACGCAAGTGTACGTAGGTTCGAATCCTACTCCCTCCACCACTTTTTTTCACATTAGCTATTGAATTTTAAACAAAAATAAGTAGTTTATCGGAACTCACAAGGATTTGTTTTTGTGGTTGTTTTGAAGTGGTTACCCGCTTTTTCGCGGGTGTAGCTTAATGGTAAAGCTCCAGCCTTCCAAGCTGGCTACGAGGGTTCGATTCCCTTCACCCGCTCCATAAACAAAAAAAAATTAAGTAATAGATATTAAATAGAGGTAACAATTTAAAATGGCTAAAGAAAAATTTGACAGGTCGAAAGAACACGTCAACATTGGTACTATCGGTCACGTCGACCATGGTAAAACTACTCTTACTGCTGCAATTACAAAAGTATTGGCAGAAAAAGGTGGTGCATCATATACAGCTTATGATCAAATAGATAAAGCTCCTGAGGAAAGAGAAAGAGGAATTACGATTTCTACTGCTCACGTAGAATATTCTACAGATAAAAGACACTATGCACACGTTGATTGTCCAGGTCACGCAGACTATGTAAAAAATATGATTACTGGTGCTGCTCAAATGGATGGTGGTATTTTAGTTGTTAACGCTGCAGACGGTCCGATGCCACAAACACGTGAGCATATTCTTTTAGCAAGACAAGTTGGTGTCCCTGCTCTTGTTGTATATATGAATAAAGTTGATCAAGTCGATGATGCTGAACTTTTGGATTTAGTTGAAATGGAAATTAGAGAGCTGTTATCAAGTTATGACTTCCCAGGTGATGATATTCCAATCGTTAAGGGCTCTGCATTAGCTGCAATTGAGGATAGAGATGAAGCTATTGGTAAAAATTCAATTATTGAATTAATGGAAAAAGTAGATTCATACATTCCTGCTCCTGCAAGAGATTTAGACAAACCTTTCCTTATGCCGGTTGAAGATGTTTTCTCAATTTCTGGTAGAGGTACTGTTGTAACTGGAAGAATTGAACAAGGTATTATTAAGCCTGGTGAAGAAGTAGAAATTATTGGTTTAACTGATACTCAAAAAACTACTGTTACAGGTGTTGAGATGTTTAGAAAACTTCTAGACTCTGGTGAAGCTGGTGATAACGTCGGTCTTCTTCTTCGTGGAACCAAAAAAGAAGAAGTAGAGCGTGGCCAAGTTCTTGCAAAACCTGGAAGTATCAAGCCTCACAAAAAATTTAAAGCTGAAATCTATGCTCTAAGTAAAGAAGAAGGTGGAAGACATACACCTTTCTTTGCAAACTATAGACCTCAGTTCTATTTTAGAACAACTGACGTAACAGGTTCTATCAAACTTCCAGAAGGAACAGAGATGGTTATGCCTGGTGATAACGTTACTCTAGAAGTCGAACTATTAGCACCGATTGCGATGGATAATAATTTACGTTTTGCAATCCGAGAAGGTGGAAGAACTGTTGGTTCAGGAGTTGTGTCAGAGATTATTGAATAATTAATTTCTCTGCAGCATTATTAATTATGAAGGAGTGTAGCTCAACTGGTAGAGCGCCGGTCTCCAAAACCGGAGGTTGCGGGTTCGATGCCTGCCACTCCTGCCAGTTTTAATAAACATGAAATTTAATCCAGCAAAGTATTTAAGAGAGGTTCGACAGGAGGTATCTAAAGTTACCTGGCCTTCTAAAAAAGAAACTTTCACTACTTCTGGAATAGTTTTGGTTGTAATTAGTATTGCTGCAGTTATTTTAATGCTTCTTGATCAGTTCTTTGCTTTTATTGTGAGAGTAATTTTAGGATAATCATGGTTGTAAGTTCAGATACCTCTAAATGGTACGTTGTTCATTGCCACTCTGGCTTTGAAAAAAAAGTAGCTGATGCCATTATTGAAGAAGCTAAAAAAGTTGAACTTGACGACCTCATTAATGAAGTTTCGGTGCCAACCCAAGCTGTAGTTGAGGTGCGTAGAGGCGTAAGAGTAAATTCTGAAAAAAAATTCTTTCCAGGTTACGTTCTAGTTAAAATGATTATGAATGATGACACTTGGCATCTAGTAAGAGATATACCTAAAGTTTCTAATTTTTTAGGAACTAAAGATAAGCCAATTGCTATATCTGAAAGGGAAGTTTCTAAACTTTTACAGGATATAACTGAAGGGGTTGATAACCCTAAACCTAAATTTGAATACGAGGTTGGCGAACAAATTAAAGTATCTGACGGCCCTTTTGCCTCATTCAGTGGCATCATAGAAGAGGTTGACAGTTCAAGACAAAAGCTTAAAGTGTCGGTCTCAATTTTTGGGAGACCTACACCGTTAGAATTAGATTACTCACAAGTGGTAAAAGGCTAAAAAAACAATGGCAAAAGAAATATTAGGATACATTAAACTTCAAATCCCCGCAGGGTCGGCTAATCCTGCCCCACCAGTAGGTCCTGCATTAGGTCAAAAGGGACTAAACATCCAAGATTTTTGTAAACAGTTCAATGATGCAACTAAAGATTTAGAAAAAGGAGCACCAATTCCTACTGTTATTACGGCGTATAAAGATAGATCGTTTGTCTTTGTTACTAAAAAACCACCTGTAACTTTTTATCTTAAAAAAGCTGCTAAGATCAAAAAAGGATGTCAAACTCCCGGTCGAACTAAATTAGGAAAAGTTACTATGGCTCAAATTAAAGAAATCGCTAAAGAGAAATTAGAAGATCTTAATGCATACGATGTTGATCAAGCATCTAAGATTGTTTTAGGTTCTGCGAGATCAATGGGAATGGAAGTCGTATAATGCATTTATCAAAAAATAGAAAAAAACAAATTGAAGGAATTGATTTTAATAAATCTTATTCTGTTAATGATGCCATTAAACTTTTAAAAGAGAAAAAGTTTGTTAAATTTGATGAGTCTGTCGAAGTATCTATTAATACCGGTATCGACTCTAAGCAATCTGATCAGAATGTAAGAGGTAGTTTTGTTCCCCCTCATGGTTTAGGAAAAAAAGTTGATATCGCGGTCTTTGCTCAGGGCAAATCCGCAGAAGAAGCTAAATCATTAGGTGTAAAAAAAGTCGGTGGAGAAGATTTAGTTTTAGCTCTTCAAGAAAAAATTGATGTTGACGTTATTATAGCTACGCCTGACATGATGTCAGTTGTCAGTAAAATTGCTAAAGTACTTGGCCCCAAAGGTTTAATGCCTAATCCAAAAACAGGTACTGTCACTAATGATGTAAAAAGCACAATTCAAAATATAAATAAAGGTCTAGTTGCTTATAAAAACGATAAAGCTGGCACTATCCATGCAGCACTTGGAAAAATTAGTTTTGATGAAAATCACTTAAATGAGAATATTAATTCTTTTATAGAGGAAATTAAAAAGATCAAGCCGTCTGGTGTTAAGGGAAACTTCATCAATTCTATATTTATTTCATCGACAATGGGCTTTGGTCTTAAGGTAGAGGTTTAAAGAAATTGAATAAAGCTCAAAAACAACAATATATTGAAAATTTAGATCAAATGTCTAAAGATTACTCAGCAATGTTCATTGCTTCATTTTCAAATATGTCTGTCAAAGAAATGATCCAGTTTAGAACTGAAATTAGAAATAATGAAGGAGTTACAAAAATTTCAAAAAACAATATTGTCAAAATCTTCATAGATAAAACTGACGATAAAAAAGGGTTAAACGAATTTTTATCCCAACAAAAACTGCTCATATTTACAAACAATCCAGTTGGTACAGCTAAAGTTTTTAAAAAATTCGAAAAAGATTTAAAAAAGCTATCTGCAGAGGCAGCTTTTTTTGATAACACACTATACACAAAAGACGATATAGCTAAGGTTGCAACTTTACCTTCTCTTGATGAAATCAGAGGAAAAATAGTTGGGTTGATTAATGCTCCAGCATCAAAGCTTGTAAGACTATTACAAAGGCCTGATCAAGACATTATTTCAATATTACAAAAAAAGAAAGACTAACTTAGGGAGAGACAAAAATGGCAGACTTAAATAAAATTGTTGATGAATTATCAACTTTAACAGTTATGGAAGCGGCAGAACTTTCGAAACTTTTAGAAGAAAAGTGGGGAGTTTCAGCGGCAGCTCCAGTTGCAGTTGCGGCAGCAGCAGCACCCGCAGCAGAGGCAGCAGAAGAAAAAGATAGTTTCGATGTTGTTTTAGCAGCAGCTGGTGATCAAAAAATTAATGTTATCAAAGAAGTAAGAGCAATTACTGGTCTTGGTTTAAAAGAAGCTAAAGATATGGTGGAAGGTGCTCCAAAAACTTTAAAAGAGGGAGTTAAGAAAGAAGAGGCTGAAGAGATGAAGACTAAGCTCGAAGCCGCTGGTGCAAAAGTAGAACTTAAATAATTATTTATTAATTACAGGTTCTACATATTATGCCACTTAGTTTCACAGAAAAAAAACGTATTCGCTATTCATTTGGTAAAATCGGTAAAACGATTGATGTACCAAATTTAGTCGATATACAGAAAATCTCGTTTGATAAGTTCCTCCAGTTAGGAAAATCAGTTGAGGAACGTTCAAATACTGGACTGCAAGAAGTCTTTAATTCTGTCTTTCCCATTAAAGACTATGCAGGAAAATCTGAACTCCATTATATTGATTATTATCTTGATAACCCAAAATATGACGTAGAAGAATGTAGAAGAAAAGGTCTAACATTTTCTGCTTCTTTAATGGTTACTTTCAGATTGATTATATGGGATCTCAATGAAGAAACAGGTGAGAAATCTCTTAGGGATATTAAAGAACAAGTTGTTTACCTAGGTGATTTACCTCTTATGACAAATAATGGTACTTTTGTTGTTAATGGTACTGAAAGAGTAGTTGTTAGTCAGTTACATAGATCTCCTGGTGTTTTCTTCGATCACGATGATGGCAAAACGCATGCAAGTGGAAAAGTTCTTTATAATGCAAGAATAATTCCCTATAGAGGTTCTTGGTTAGATTTTGAATTTGACCACAAAGACAATTTATTTTTTAGAATAGACAGAAAAAAGAAAATGATTTCTACGACTATTCTTCAAGCTTTACCATCAAAAGCATCAGAGAAATATTTAGAAGAATGTCAGCAGAATAAAGTTGAACCCGATATATATAAAGTATCAGGTATGACTTCTGAAGAGATTCTTACATATTTTTATGAAACTTTCCCCTTTAAAAAACATAAAGATGGATGGGTTGTAAGTTTAGATATAGATAAGTTTAAATATAAAAATCTTCCTTTCAACTTAGTTGATCCAACTTCTAAAGAGATAATAGCTTATAAGGATGTGAAGCTTTCACTAAAACTACTAAAAGAGATTAAAGAAAATAAAGTATCGAAGTTTTTCTTCACTGAAGAGGATCTATATGGTTTTTATTTATCGAACGACATAGTCAATTATGATAATGGTTTAGTTTATGCTGAAGCGGGTACTTTATTAAGTAAGGAGTTCTTTGAAAGAATAAATGAGCTTTCAATTGAACAATTCTCAGTCATAAATGCTAATCAAGCCACAGGTAACTTAGGTATTATCAACTCGCTTGTTGCAGATAAAAATAATTCAAGAGAAGAAGCTCTATTTGATATCTTTAAGATATTAAGACCTGGTGAGCCTCCAACTCTTGAGGCAAGTAATTATTTATTTCAAAATATGTTTTTTAGTGAAGATAGATATGATTTGTCTGAAGTTGGTAGAGTAAAGTTAAATTCATATCTTTCTTTAGATAAAACTAATAAAAAAAGAATTTTAAATAAATCTGATATTCTTGCAGTTGCTAAAAAACTCTTTGATATGAAAACTGAAAGTTCTGGCAAAGATGATATTGACCATTTAGGTAATAGAAGAGTCAGATCAGTTGGTGAGTTAATTGAAAATCAATATCGCATTGGTCTTGTGAGAATGGAAAGAGCCATCAGAGAAAAGATGGGAACCGTTGATATTGAATCAATTATGCCTCAAGATCTTGTTAACTCTAAGCCTATTCAAACTGTGCTAAAAGAATTTACTGGAACTAGCCAACTCAGTCAGTTTATGGATCAAACCAATCCTCTTAGTGAAATTACGCATAAAAGAAGAATTTCTGCCTTAGGCCCGGGTGGCTTGACAAGAGAAAGAGCTGGTTTTGAAGTTCGCGACGTTCACACAACTCACTATGGTCGTATCTGTCCAATTGAAACTCCTGAAGGTTCAAATATCGGTTTAATCAATAGCTTGTCTTCATTTGCTCGAATTAATCAATATGGTTTTATTGAAACCCCTTACCGCAAAATCAATAAAGGCGCTGTTACTGATGAAGTCATGTATTTGAATGCAGATGATGAGGAAAATTATACAATTGCTCAGGCTAACAGTCCTATTGACAAAAATGGAAAGTTTAGTGAGGACTTTGTAAGTTGTAGAAGAAAAGGAGATTTTATTTTCTGTAACCCTTCTGAGATTGATTTCATGGATGTTAATCCTCAGCAGTTAGTTTCAGTTGCTGCATCTTTAATTCCATTCTTAGAAAATGATGATGCCAATAGAGCATTAATGGGATCAAACATGATGAGGCAGGCAGTGCCTCTAATTAAAAGTGAAGCCCCTCTTGTTGGAACAGGTTTTGAATCCAAAGTTGCGAGAGATAGTGGGGCAGTAGTAATTGCTAAAAATAGCGGCTATGTTCACCAAGTAGACTCATCAAGAATTGTTATAAGATCTGACTCAAAAAATATTAGTAAAGAAAAAAGTGGAGTTGATATTTATAATCTTAAAAAATTTCAACGATCAAACCAAAGCACGGCTATTAATCAAAAACCTATAGTTAAAATTGGTGACTATGTTGAAAGAGGTGACATCATTGCTGATGGCCCATCCACAGATTTAGGTGAATTGGCATTAGGTAGAAACTTACTTGTAGGTTTCATGCCCTGGAATGGCTATAACTTTGAGGATTCTATAATCATGTCTGAAAGAGTGGTGCATGAAGATCGTTTCACTTCTATTCATATTGAGGAATTTGAAGTTTTATGTAGAGATACAAAACTTGGACCCGAAGAGATTACTCGTGATATGCCAAACGTAGGAGACGAGAGTATAACAAATTTAGATGAAGCTGGAATCGTATATATAGGTTCAGAAGTAAAACCTGGAGATATATTAGTTGGTAAAGTTTCACCAAAAGGTGACTCTCCAATCACACCAGAAGAAAAACTTCTAAGAGCTATTTTTTCTGAAAAGGCTGCTGATGTCAAAGACACATCTCTTCGTTTGCCAACAGGATATTCGGGCGTTGTTGTGGACGTTCAAGTCTTAGTTAGAAGAGGTGTGGAAAAAGACGAGAGAACTATAGCTATCGAGAGAGTTGAGATTGATAGATTGGCTAAAGATAGAGATGATGAAAAGAATATTCTCGAAAATAACTATAAACAAAATCTTATTAATTTATTTAAAAATAAACTATCTAACGTGTCATTAGATGGAATTTCTAAAGGTAATAAAATTAATGAGTCTGATATTAATAATAAACAAATAGATTTTCTTGAGCAGATTATTGTGGATGATGCCTCTTCGATGGAAACTTTTAATTCTCAAAAGAAAATTTTTAATGATGCTGTTATTTTATTAGATAAAAAATTCCAAAATAAAATTGAAAAAATACAAAGTGGTGATGATTTACTGCCGGGTGTTTTGAAAGTTGTTAAGGTATTTGTTGCAGTAAAAAGAAAATTACAAGCTGGTGATAAAATGGCGGGAAGACATGGTAATAAGGGTGTTATCTCTAAAATTGTTCCGATTGAGGATATGCCATTTCTAGAGGATGGCACACCTGTAGATGTCTTATTAAACCCTTTAGGTGTTCCAAGTCGTATGAATATCGGCCAAATTTTAGAAACACATTTAGGTTGGGCTGCATATGGCATTGGTAAACAAATTTCTCGAAGTTTAGATCTCGCTAGAAAAGAAGGAAATATCAATCAACTTAAGCAGTCACTAACTTCTTTTTATGAAGCTAACAAAGACTCAAATTTGGAAATTCAAAATATGAATGATGATCAGCTTGTCGAATTAGCAGGAAATTTAGAAAAAGGTGTTACATTTGCAACACCAGTCTTTGACGGAACTAATACAGAAGAAATTACTAATTTATTAGATAAAGCTGGCTTTGATAACAGTGGACAAGTTTTTCTTCATGATGGAAGATCCGGAGAGAGATTTGAAAGAAAAGTTACGGTTGGATATAAATATATTCTGAAATTACACCATTTAATTGACGATAAAATTCATGCTCGTTCGATTGGGCCATATAGCTTGGTAACCCAACAACCACTCGGAGGTAAAGCTCAATTTGGTGGACAAAGATTTGGTGAAATGGAAGTGTGGGCTTTGGAAGCATATGGCGCATCAAATACACTTCAAGAAATGTTGACTATCAAATCAGATGATGTTGCAGGTAGAACAAAAGTTTACGAAGCTCTTATTAGGGGTGATTACAATTTTGAAAGTGGAATACCTGAGTCATTCCATGTTTTGGTTAAAGAATTAAAATCCCTAGGACTCAACGTAGAATTAATAGAAACAGATCCTACAGTCAGTAGGGAGGGAGTATAATGAAAGACTTAACTAACCTTTTTAAAAATAACAATCCAACATTAAATTTTGATCAGATAAAAATTTCTGTTTCTAGCCCAGAACAAATCAGATCATGGTCTTTCGGTGAGATAAAAAAACCAGAAACTATTAATTACAGAACATTTAAACCTGAAAGAGAAGGTTTGTTCTGCGCTAGAATTTTTGGACCTACTAAAGATTATGAATGTTTATGTGGTAAATACAAAAGAATGAAATTTAAAGGCATCACATGTGAAAAATGTGGTGTTGAAGTCACACTCTCTAAAGTTAGAAGAGAAAGAATGGCTCATATCGAGCTTGCCGCACCAGTTGCACATATTTGGTTTTTAAAATCTCTACCTAGTAGAATAGGTTTAGCATTAGATATAACTCTCAAGAGTTTAGAAAAAGTTTTATACTTTGAAAGTCATATTGTAATAGACCCGTTAATGTCCGGTCTTGAACAAAATCAACTTTTAACCGATGAAGAACTAGAAGAAGCAATAGAACAGTTTGGTGAGGATTCTTTTAAACATGGTATTGGAGCTGAGGCGGTTTATGAAATTTTATCTAACCTTGATTTGGATAATGAAATTGTAAAACTAAATGAAGAGAGCGAAGCCACTTCTTCTGAAACAAAAAAGAAAAAAATACTTAAAAGAATGAAGGTCATTGAAGGATTTAAGAGATCAAACATTAAACCTGAATGGATGATTCTAAAAGTTCTTCCTGTTATACCTCCTGAACTCAGACCCTTAGTACCCCTTGAAGGCGGAAGATTTGCTACCTCGGACCTCAATGATTTATATAGAAGGGTAATTAATAGAAATAATAGATTAAAGCGTCTTTTAGACCTAAGAGCACCAGATATTATTGTTAGAAATGAAAAAAGAATGCTCCAAGAATCCGTTGATGCCTTGTTTGATAATGGTCGAAGAGGAAGAGTAATCACAAGTACAAATAAGAGACCACTAAAATCTCTATCTGAGATGCTTAAAGGAAAACAAGGTAGATTTAGACAAAATCTTCTTGGTAAAAGAGTTGATTATTCTGGAAGATCTGTGATTGTTGTCGGCCCAGAATTAAAACTTCATCAGTGCGGTCTTCCTAAGAAAATGGCTTTGGAGCTTTTTAAACCGTTTATCTATAACAAACTCGAATCTTATGGTTTTGCCTCTACACTAAAATCTGCTAGAAAAATGGTCGAAACTGAAAGACCAGAAGTCTGGGATATATTAGATGAAGTTATCAGAGAGCATCCTATTCTTTTAAATAGAGCCCCAACTTTACACAGATTAGGTATCCAAGCTTTTGAACCAATTTTAATCGAAGGTAAAGCAATACAATTACATCCCCTAGTCTGTACGGCTTTCAATGCTGACTTTGATGGTGATCAGATGGCTGTTCATATACCGCTAAGTCTTGAAGCCCAATTAGAGGCAAGGGTGTTGATGATGAGTACTAACAATATTCTATCTCCATCTAGCGGCAAGCCAATTATCGTACCGAGTCAGGATATTGTATTAGGTATATACTATTTATCTCTAATTAATGAAAATGAAGAAGTAAAAAAATACTTTTCTCATATAGGTGAGGTTGAGTTTGCATTAGAAAACAAAACTATCAGCCTTCACACTCCTATTATTTATAGAACTAAAACTTTTAATAAAGAAACTAATGAATATGAGAATAAAAAGTTTACCACCTCACCTGGGAGGGTCATTTTATTTAAAACAGTTCCTCAAAATGAGAACTTACCATTTGATTGCGTAAATAAAATTTTAACAAAAAAAGATGTCAGTATCTTATTGGACAATGTCTACAGATTTACCGGTCAAAAAGCCACTTGTATCTTTGTAGATCAAATTATGAATGTGGGTTTTAAATATGCTGCTAAAGCTGGTATTTCTTTTGGCAAAGATGATCTCGTTATTCCTGAAGAAAAAAATTCTTTAATTCAAGAAACACAAAAACAAGTGAATAGCCTTGAAGCGCAATATCAAGAAGGTTTAATCACTGAAAGAGAAAAATACAATAAAGTAGTTGGTCTCTGGTCAACTTGTACAGACAAAGTTGCTAAGGCAATGATGAAAACCGTTTCTTCAAAAAAAGATAATCAAATTAATTCTGTTTATATTATGGCTCATTCAGGTGCTAGAGGATCAGAAGCTCAGCTTAAACAACTCGCAGGCATGAGGGGATTGATGGCAAGACCTTCTGGAGAAATTATTGAAAACCCTATTACATCTAATTTCAAAGATGGTTTAACTGTTTTGGAATACTTTAACTCTACTCACGGAGCAAGAAAGGGTCTTGCTGATACAGCTCTTAAAACGGCTAGCTCTGGATATCTAACCAGAAGGCTTGTTGATGTGGCACAAGATCTTACTATTACTCAAAAAGATTGTAACTGCACAAACGGACTTACTGTAGACACTGTTTATGACTCAGGAGAAGTGGCCATTCCATTAATTGACAGAGTGTTTGGTAGATATTTAGCAGATGATGTTAAAACTGCTGATGGAAAAGTTATTATGAAAAATGGCGACTATATTTCTCATGATGAAATTGAAACTATTGAAAAAGAAAATATTACTTCTGTGAGAATTAAATCACCAATTACTTGTGGATGTATTAATGGAATTTGTGCAAAAGCCTATGGTAGAGATCTTGCTAAAGGTGTGCCGGTAAATACAGGAGAGGCCGTTGGCATTATAGCTGCTCAGTCGATTGGTGAACCTGGTACACAATTGACTATGAGAACTTTTCACGTAGGTGGTGTTGCGAGTTCTTCAGCAGAAAAATCTAATTTTGAATCGCCTAGTGATGGTTTGGTAAAAATTAATAATCTCAGAACCGTTGTTAACGACGCTGGTAGCGAGATAATTATTAATAGAACTACTGAACTTGAGATTTATGATCTAAATAATAAATTAATTTCAACATTTAGAGCGCCATATGGTTCCACACTATTAGTCAAAAATAAATCAGATGTTAAGCTAAATGACTTGTTGTTGGAATGGGATCCGTACACCGTTCCTATTGTCGCCGAGGAATCTGGTATTTTAGATTTTAGTGATCTAGTTGAAGGAGTTTCGTTTATTGAAAAATTTGATGAAACAACTGGAATTTCATCAAAAGTAATTATAGATTGGAAGAGTTTCCAGGGCAAACAAGACCTTAAACCTCAGCTCGTCATTACCGATGCTAAAGGAAATCCAGTAAAGCCAAAAGACTCTTCAAACCACTCTTCTTATGATTTAAGTGTGGGGATAATCTTAAATATTGATAAAGGTAAAGAGGTTAAAGCGGGAGACGTTATTGCTAGAATACCGAGAGCATCTTCTAAAACAAAAGATATTACTGGTGGTCTTCCTAGAGTTGCAGATATTTTTGAATCAAGAAAACCAAAAAATCCTGCAGTTCTTGCAGAGATTTCAGGTGTAATTGAATTTGGTAAAGATATAAAAAGCAAAAGAAGAATTATTATTAACCCAGAAGATGGAGATCCTGTTGAATATTTAATACCAAAAGGAACATATATTTACTTCAATGAAGGCGATAAAGTCAATAAAGGTGATATGATTGTTGATGGAACTCCAGCACCTACAGATATTTTAAATATTCTCGGTATTGAAGCATTAGCTGAATATATGGTTAGAGAAGTTCAAAAAGTTTATAGATTGCAAGGTGTTATTATTGATGACAAGCACATTGAATGTATTACAAAACAAATGCTTCAAAAAGTTGAGGTTATTGAATCTGGAGATAGTGAATTTCCCGTAGGAGATGTTGTGGACAAAACTGATGTGCTTCAAAGAAATCTTGAACTTAAAGAGGCTGGAAAAAAAGAGGCTAAATTTAAAATGATGATTTTAGGTATTACTAAAGCTAGCCTCCAGACTAATTCATTTATTTCCGCCGCTTCCTTCCAAGAAACAACTAGAGTTCTTACTGAGGCTGCTATTAATGGTAAAGTTGATAAACTCACTGGACTAAAAGAAAATGTTATTGTCGGAAAATTAATTCCTGCCGGTACAGGTAATGTTATCAGGGCCTTAAGAAAAGAAGCAAAAATAAGGGATAATTCTCTTCTAAAACAAATAGAAAATACTAAATAAATGTTGACTAAGATGAATACTATAAATATATTCTGCGGACTATGCCGACCATAAATCAGTTAGTTAGAAACTCTAGAGAAAAAGTCTCAAAGAGAAATAAGGTGCCTGCATTGAAAGCATGTCCTCAAAAAAGAGGAGTATGTTTGAGAGTATATACAACGACTCCAAAAAAACCTAACTCAGCCCTTCGTAAGGTTGCTAGAGTAAAATTAACTAATGGCCAAGAGGTTACAGCATATATACCAGGTGAAGGTCATAATTTGCAAGAACACTCAGTTGTTTTGATTAGAGGTGGTCGTGTTAAGGATTTACCTGGTGTCCGCTATCATATAATAAGAGGAACTCTAGACACTCAAGGTCTTGAAAAGAGACGTCAAAGAAGATCAAAGTACGGAGCCAAAAGGCCAAAGAGCTAAAATATAAATCATGTCGAGAAGAAGAGCAGCAGAGAAGAGACAGATTTTACCTGATCCTATATATAACAGTGTAGTTTTAAACAAATTTATTAATGAAGTTATGGTTGGTGGAAAAAAAACTGTTGCACAAAAAATTGTTTACGGTGCACTTGACATTATTCAATCTCAGAATCAGAGTGAAGACCCTTTAGAGTATTTTCAAAAATCTATAAATAACGTCAAACCCTCTGTTGAAGTCAAGTCTAGAAGAGTTGGCGGCGCAACATACCAAGTTCCAATGGAAGTAAGAAGTACCAGGGCTCAAGCACTTGCATTTAAATGGATTTTATCAAACTCAAAAAAAAGAAATGAAAAAACTCAAAGAGAAAGACTCGCGAATGAGCTAATTGATGCATTTGAAAATAAAGGTAATTCGGTAAAGAAAAAAGATGAAGTGCATAAAATGGCTGAAGCTAATAGAGCATTTGCACACTATAGGTGGTAATTAATGGAATTAAATAAATATAGAAACATTGGAATTATGGCGCATATTGATGCCGGTAAGACCACTACCACCGAAAGAATTCTATACTATACAGGCAAATCTCATAAAATTGGAGAGGTCCACGATGGTGCCGCAACAATGGACTGGATGGAACAAGAACAAGAAAGAGGTATTACAATCACTTCAGCGGCAACTACTTGTTTTTGGAATGATCATAGAATTAATATTATTGATACCCCTGGTCACGTAGATTTTACTATTGAAGTGGAAAGATCATTGAGAGTGCTTGATGGTGCAGTTGCTTGTTTTGACGGGGTTGCAGGAGTTGAACCGCAGTCTGAAACTGTATGGAGACAGGCAGATCGCTACAAAGTTCCAAGAATTTGTTTTTGTAATAAGATGGACAGACTTGGCGCTGACTTTGAGATGAATATTCAGTCAATTAAAGATAGATTAGGAGCAAATCCTCTCGTCTTACAAATGGCTATCGGAAAAGAGGCTGATTTTAAAGGAGTTGTTGATCTTGTAAGGTTTAAGTCAATCATATGGCAAGACGATAGCTTAGGGGCAAAATTTGACGTTGTTGATATTAGTGAAGATTTAATAGAAGAAGCAAAAAAGAAACGAGAAGCATTAATCGAAATGGCAGTTGAAGCTGACGATCAAGCGATGGAAGACTATCTCGACGGCAAAGAGATATCAACTGAAACTCTTAAAAAATGTATTAGAAAAGGTACAATTGATTTTAAATTTGTTCCTGTTCTTTGTGGAACGGCATTTAAGAATAAAGGTGTTCAGCCTTTATTGGATGCTGTTGTTGATTATTTACCTTCACCTAACGACATTGGATATGTAGAGGGGGTCAAAGAGGGATCCGATGAAAAAATTCAAATTCCAAATACACCTGAGGAACCTTTTGCCGCTCTAGCTTTTAAAGTTGCTGCAGATCCATTTGTTGGCCAAATAACTTTTATAAGACTCTATTGTGGCAATCTAAGTTCTGGATCGACGATTTTAAATTCATCTAAAAATCAAAAGGAAAGAATTGGAAGAATGCTTTTAATGCATTCGAATACCAGAGAAGAAATCAAAGAAGCAAAAGCTGGAGATATAGTTGCATTAGTTGGAATGAAAAATGTAACTACAGGCGATACTTTATGTGAACCATCCAAGCCTGTCATTTTGGAAAAAATGGAATTCCCAGATCCAGTTATCGAAGTTGCTGTTGAACCAAAAACCAAAGCTGATTATGAAAAAATGGGTCAGGCGCTTAATCGATTAGCTCAAGAAGATCCTAGTTTTAAAGTTACAACTGACGAAGAATCTGGTCAAACAATTATTAAAGGAATGGGTGAACTCCATTTAGAAATTTTAGTTGATCGTATGAAGAGAGAATTTAAAGTTGAAGCTGATGTAGGTGCGCCTCAAGTTGCCTATAGAGAAACTATTACTAAAGAAGTTGAAGTTGATTATACCCATAAAAAACAATCAGGCGGTGCAGGACAGTTTGCTCGAGTAAAGATGAAATTCAAACCTCTAGAAAGAAATTCTGGTATCAAATTTAATAATACCGTTGTCGGCGGAAATATTCCAAAAGAATATATTCCTGGTGTCGAGAAGGGAATTAAAAGTGCCTCCCAAAATGGTGTAATTGCTGGATACAATGTTATTGATTTTGAAGCTGAAGTTTATGATGGCGCTTATCATGACGTTGACTCATCCGTTTTAGCCTTTGAAATTGCATCAAGAGCAGCTTTTAGAGAAGCAGTGGCTAAAGCTAGCCCAAAATTATTAGAACCTATGATGAAAGTAGAAGTTGTAACCC
>Ga0255765_1000417_pt1 | contig 57058 bp, 36 predicted proteins | sample 041ome_8_FD_179965 | JGI IMG/M metagenome (GOLD analysis project Ga0255765, IMG submission 179965) | Coastal salt marsh microbial communities from the Groves Creek Marsh, Skidaway Island, Georgia - 041407BS metaG (version 2) | ecosystem: Environmental > Aquatic > Marine > Intertidal zone > Salt...
GCCGTCTCCAAATGTTTCGACTGTTCCGGGTTCGATTGTATCACGCCGACGCCGCTGACGTCCTCCCCTTTGCTCGTCAAATACTCGTTCACTTTCTCCGCAAACTCCGCGCCCAAGCACTTATCCAGCGCCACGTCGATATCGTTCGATTCTAACCCGAGTAATTTGTCTCGCACCCATCCTCCAGCCACGCGCAGCGTCAATTTTTTGCTCGCCTCCTTCTCCTTCTCGCACACGTCCAAGAGCAACGAAAACACCTCGTCTTCCTTCTCGGTTAAGAGAATCTCCGCGTTTTCCTTCATCGTTTTCGGTGGATCGATCGGGCCGAGAGACGAACAGCGGGAGAAAATTCGGGTGGTCGAAGAAGAAAACTTTCGCCTCTTCGCGTCGCCTTCTCCGCGTCGTCGCGGTCGCCGCCGCTGCTGCCGCTCGGAGGAAGACGAGGAAGACGAAGAAGACGGCGTCGTCGCGGAGGAGGAGATGAACGTCTGAATTTTCTCCTTTTGTACTACGCTCCCCCTTCTCGCGACGGTTTTGAAGACGCGACAAGAAGAAGACCTCGCCGAGGAGGAAGAGGAGGATAGGAAGAGCTTTTTGGAGAAGAACGACGCCAGCGGGAAAGAGAGCGCGCGCATTCAACACGGACGCGCGCAAAAAGAATGTCTCGCGCGTGCGGTTCCCCAGAGCTCGTTTTGCTCCAGAAGCTCTCTCGTAACGGCAAAAACCCTAAATTATCACAAAGTAATATTTAGGGTTTTACAGTCCGGAAAAAAAAATTTGCCGACGTGGTCGAGCCAAAACCAGAAGAACGGTTGCGAAACGTCATAAAAAGAAAAGCAACAGAGAAGAGAGCGCTTTCGTTTCCTCTCGTTCACGTTTTATATCGCGCGCGGACAGAAAAGACCACGACGCATCGCAGAGATCAGAAAAGCGTTCGCACGTACGTTTTACTCGCTCGAAAAGACACCGGAAGAGAAGTATTTCTCTTTAGAAATTTGTGTAATCCAAAATTCTGTCATCTTGTTTCTCCCTTGGGAAGAAAAGATATCGTTATAAAGAAGAAGTGATATAAAGATGGTTTCAGAACATCCAGTGAACTCGAAAACGATCAACCAGAACGTTCTGGCGGCGGAGTATGCGGTGAGAGGCCCGATTGTTATTCGCGCGGGCGAACTCGCGGAGCAGTTGAAGAAAGACCCGTCGTCGTTGCCTTTTGATGACATCGTGTTGTGCAATATTGGGAACCCGCAATCGCTCGGGCAAAAACCAATCACGTTTTATCGTCAAATCATGGCCATTTGCGACTATCCGGACATTTTAAATTCGGAAGAAGCGACGAAGATTTTTCCACCGGATGTCATCGCTCGATCCAAGGAGGTTTTAGCGCACACGGCGGGTGGAACGGGGGCGTACACGGAGTCGAAAGGTTTGAGGTACGTTAGGGACCAAATTGCGACGTTCTTGGAGAAGAGAGACGGACACAAAGCCGACCCGGAGATGATCTATACTTTGGACGGTGCTTCCTCTGGGGTGAATTACATGCTGACGTTGCTCATTCGTGGGAAGCAAGACGCGATGTTGGTACCGATTCCGCAGTATCCGTTGTATTCGGCGGGTTTGGCGTTATACGGCGGGTCCCTGTGCCCGTATTATTTGAAAGAGGAAAATAACTGGGGGTTGGACGTGAAGGAAATTAGCGAAGAGGTCAAAAGAGCCAGGGATAATGGGGTTGAAGTCAGAGCGTTGGTGGTGATCAATCCAGGGAACCCGACTGGGAATTGCTTGTCGTTGGAAAACCAACAAGAGGTTGTAAAATTTTGCGCAGAGGAGAACTTGATTTTGTTGTCCGACGAAGTGTATCAAGATAACATTTACGTTGAAGGTAAATCATTCATCAGCATGAAGAAAGTCGTGGCGGATATGGGTTACGGCGATAAAGTCGCGCTCGTGTCGATGCAATCCACCTCAAAAGGCTTCTACGGCGAGTGCGGCAAGAGAGGCGGATTTATGGAACTCTACGGCGCCTGGGATCAAGGCGTGTTGGATCAGATGTTGAAGTTAGCGAGCATCAACTTGTGCCCGAACGTGAGTGGTCAAATCCTCATTGGCCAAGTGTGCACGCCTCCGGTCGAAGGCGACGCATCGTACGCGTTGTACCAGAAGGAGAAGAGCGACATTTTGGCAAGTTTGAAGAGACGCTCGGGGAAGTTGGTTGAAGGTTTGAACAAGTTGACTGGAGTAACGTGTAACAACAGCGACGGGGCAATGTACGCGTTTCCGAATTTATCTTTGCCAGAAAAGTTCGTCAAAGATTGTGAGAGTAAAGGTAAGGTGGCTGATGCCGTGTACTGCATGGGTATTTTGGAAGAAACCGGTATTGTCGTCGTTCCTGGGTCTGGATTCGGCCAAGCGGATGGGACGTGGCACTTCCGCACGACATTTTTGCCGGGGGAGGATAAAATCGATTCCGTGGTCGAGAGGTTGACGACGTTCCACGAAAATTTCATGAAGAAATGGATGTAATTAGTGTAGCACGTACACACGCACATACGAAAAAGTGAGAGAGAGAGAGAGAAATGAAGAAGTAAAGGGGAAGAAATGAAAAGAATCAGAGAGGATTCTTAAGAATATGAGAATTAAAAAAATTGTTGTAAGATAATCAGGTCAAGCCGAAGTCATCAAATCAAAGTAGTTCACTCATTCTAAATGTTTGCGCGCTGCAATATCGTTCTTAAACAACTTATGTTCTGCTATAGTTCCTAGTTAGTTTTCGTGTCGCGTCATCTCAGCGGCACAAACCAACGCGTGTTCGATACTCGTCGCGTAGTTTGCATAATACGAAGGTTCTTGAGCTGTGCCTTTGTTCTCCCCGTCTTTTCCTTCTTTAGATTTGCGTTCTTCTTCGCGTCTTCGTCTGGAGTTGCTCACGTGATCGATGGCACTTTGTTGCATAGCTTTCGTCGTTCTCGAGACTTCAGTTAACGAAGCGCAACACTCTCGCAGATTTTCCAACGCCTGGTCCAATTCTTCTCCTTCGCCTTTGATGGAGTTGATGATGGAAAGCGCGATAGACGGCTTCGGCGATTCCATTAATTGCGGCGACTGCGTGTTTGGCTGAGATGTTGTTGTTATTTTGGCAACAATTGGCGAACCGGCGATAGGGTTAGGATCTTCCTTCGTACAATACGCCTCCAAATCACCCAAAGAGATGTTCAATCCTAAGGTGGATATTCGCATCACGAGCTTTTTAGCCAGCGCCATCGCAGAATCCTCTAAGCTCTGAATCTGTGCGGTGAGCATTTGACAATCTTCAGAATTCACGCCAGATTCTTTTCGAGCGGCATCGCGGCCTATTTTAGCCGCCACTATGACATCGCGCGTGCGTACGGACTCGTTGTAAAGCCTGACGAGTTCAGCGTCTTTTCCTCCAACTTGTTGAGCCGCGGCAACTTGTTCTTGTTGTTCCGTTTGTTTCGCTTTTATCAACGGCGTCGATTCTTTCTTCACGCCTAGATTGGAAGGTTTTCTATCCTCCGCTTCTGCGTCGTCGTCTCCTTCGTCTTTTGATTTACCTGGTGATGGTGTCGATGCGTTGACGTCCAACATGCGTTGCATCTTCTTCGGCGTTTTCCCGCCGACGGCGCTCAAAATGGTCGGCTCGCTCTTATCGCGCGTATTGTTAGTTTTTAGCGCTTCTAAGATGGCAACTTTTCTCTTCTCATTTGTATATTTCACGAATTGCAGGATAGTTGCCATTTGTGACTCTTGCGTGACAACTGAAGCACCCGGTGTCATTGCTGGAATGTTTGACAAAAGTTTATGTTCGTACTCGCGAAAATTTGTCCAAGCGCCTTCTCGTTCTCGAACGCGAGCGTTTGCACGGAAAAACTCGTTGCCCGTGTTTTTCTTGCTACTGTTGTCGACGTTGTCGTCGTTGGCACCGGCGACGCTGACCTTTGCTTTAGCATCGACGTCTTCTTTTTTGATGTCGCCCTCGTCCGCGTTCGCGTCCAGATCCGTGATCTTTTTTCGCGGAATAAATTTCCCTCCGGCGTTTGCGACGCCACAGTGCGCTCGAAAGGCGTGCTCTTCGAAAATTTCTGGATCGCATAGCCTCGCGCCACCTGGCGCGTCGATACTGACGGGAACTTTTCCGACCGATAACACGACAACAGTCGCTGGTAATCCTTTGTATTTTGCAACCGTTTTATCTCTTTGCTTGCTCGCTTCTTTTTCGAGCTCTTCACTGCTCAAATTCTTCCCAAACGCGACGTCCGCGTGCCTTTTACAAAACAAACCGTCTTCATCGCAGGCTTTGAACGAACAACGCCAAAGTTTACCGTCGTTTCTTAAGCAACGATTGCCTCTTCCTGGGATCCACGGCTCAGTCGGGCACGTGTCGTTGATGTTACTCGCAGCGGGAATGGTGGAGGACTCTGGGCCTATAGCCGCTTCGGCTAAAAGTTCTGCCATTTCTGCGGACGTTTTGAAACCGCTTGTTGGTGGGTTCAGTGGGATCAAGGCAACATCGGCATCGAGACCGTGACATCGAACGCGCAAAGTCACCGCGACGAGTTTATCCATCTCATTTGGTATTCGCATGGGTTCCGGGAGACGCTTTAACAAAGCGTCATCATCGATCGCATCCGCGTCGTAGATTTTCTTCATTAAGGATGTTTCGCGTTTATATTCACTTGTATTCGTCATCGTTGTATTCTCTGGCATTCCTTCAACCTTCTCCTCCTTCACTTTTGCGGAGGGCGATGCAACCGTTGGAGGAACTGGCGTCGTCGTTGTCGTTGTCTTTTGTTTCTTCACCGTGGATTTCGGCGCTTGGTCCTCCTCTCTCGCTCGTTTCCCAGCCGGTGTCGTTGCCTCTGTCTTCACTCCTCCAACGTCCCCATTTCCTTTTTCGTCGTTGTCGTCGTCGTCATCATCGTCGTCGCCCAACAACTCCCCGCCTCTCTTCTCGTACCACCTTTCCGGCAACGTCGGCAAACCGTTCTCCATCCAACTTTGCTCCACGTAACTCCTCAACTCTCGCTCAAATGCCCGCGCCTCCTCTAAACCTTCCTTCTTCTCTTTCCCACTCACGCCTTTCCTCTTCCTCGCATCTTCCATCACACCCTCGCTGGCCTCTCTCACTGCCCACGCGATTTGCCTCACGCACTGTTCGTACGTCCTCAGAGGCTTCTTGGCGCCTTTCTTCGCCAATCCTCTCTCTCGAATGCGCTTCAAATCCTCAATCAAGTTCTGCCCATCCGTCTTCTTCCCTTTCGGCCAGTTCATGACGACCGCAGTGAACGCTTTCACGTTGTTCAGACTGATTTTCGCGCACTTCCAGCTAAAAATATCGTCCCCGTCCTCCGTCGCCGCCGCGTCCGCGAAGAGAGGAAACTCCAACTGCAACCCATTTCGGAGCCAAAAATCGTTGCACGTCAGCGCCACGTCCGCTAGCAAGCACTCCTTCTCGTACTCTTTCTGCGCCGCGTTGTACTCGCGCATCCATTTCCTCGCAAATTCCGCCGCGACGTCTTTCGCCGTTAACTGGTTTCCTCCTTTATTATTAGTGTTGTTGTTGTTGTTGTCGTCGGAGAACTTCGAGAGCACTTTTTCCAACAGATCGAACGACGACGTTTTCAATCTTTTCGGTAACAACTCGTCTTCGACTTCCTCCTTGGCGAGTCGCAAAGCGTCGAGGGCATTTTCGAGAGAAGATGACTGCTCTTCTCCTCCTCCGGCCGTTGTTGTTGTTGCTGTCGTGGCCGCCTCCATTTCTTCTCTCTCTCTCTCTCTCTCTCTCTCTCTATCGCGCTTCGTGTCTCTCTAACAAATTTGAAAGTATATGTTTAGGGTTGCACCATGCCTTCAAAACCCTAAACAACTTTTGTCCATCCGATGAAAAGGCAACTTCGCGCGCACTAAAAAAACTTTGCGCGAAGAAGCTCGCGCGCGTCTGTCTCTCCTCCCCTCTCCCTTCCGACGATGACGACGACGACGACGAGCGGCGAGAGACGTCGTCGAGAACTCCACTCCGAGAGAGAACAACAACAACAACAACAACAACAAGTAATGATGGCAGCGAAGAAACCGAAACGAGGAGGCAATCTGAGCGCGTTTTCAATTTTACCGTATAAACACTCGCCTCCGTTGAAAGACGGCGAGAGAGAGTGGGAGCAGTTGCGGTCGGCGATTCAGTGCGTGTTTGAAAACGCGACGAAGCACTTGTCGTTCGAAGAGCTGTCGAACGTGGTGTACAGAATGGTTTTGAGCGGGAGTTCGACGACGCATTTCATGCGAGAGAAGTTGAAAGAGGAGCTGAGGAAACGAGCGCGGACGATTAAGGAAGAGCTGAAAAGGATGGAGACGTCGTCGAGTTTCGATGGAGTTAGTGAGTACGGGCGCGGGATAGAGGAGGAGGAGGAAGAAGAGGCTAAAGCGCTGGCGTTTTTAGAGGCGACGATAGGTAAATGGAGCGAGTTTGAACGACAGGTAGAAGTCATCCGGGACGTGTTCATGCACATGGAAAGGAAAAAGTTGGACGACGTCGACGCGGCGAATAGTAGAAGCAGTTACGCGGGGAGAGGCGCTCCGGCGACGACGCCGGCGCAAAGAAGAGAGAATGAAAAGAGGAAGAAAAAGTTGGGCGTGCGATCGTTAGGACGGGAGATTTTCTCGCAGTATATGTTTGGGATACCTTTGAAGATCGATCTGGACGACGAGAAATACGCGCTCGAAACGAGGAAAAGTACGATTACCGCTCACTTGCAAGCTTGCGTGAAACTGTTGCTCGAACGCGAAAGAAGAGACATGCAAAAAAGAGTTATGGAATTCGTAAAGGCGGAAGAGGCTGAAAACGCTCCGGTTTCGCTCGTCGTAGACGATGAGAACGACGACGAGAACATCGTCGACGAAGACTTGGAAAGAAGAGAGGCTATGGTGACGACGACTTCTGCGTCAGCGAGAGTGATGAAAAGCAACGATGACGAAGAATTCGCATCAACGAAGAGGAGAAACGTGATCAAACTCACGGCAGAAATGTTTTGGACGCTCAGCGCGAGAGCGAGCGAGAGCGGGTACGAAGACATTTACGAGGACATAATCGCCTCTAAGTTTGTTCGCGAGGCAGAAGAAGTATACGCAAAGTATGCCTCAGGTATTGCCGAGAGTTCGCGAGACTGTTCGCAGTATTTGCGAAGGTGCAAGACGCTTCTGCGTCATGAAAAGTATCTAGTTGAAGACACGATGGCGTCGAAATCAAACGCCGCGAAAAGGATTATTCGTGCCGTTCAAACTGCGATGTTCGGCATCAAGAGTCAAGCTCGTGAACACGCGTTCATGAAAGGATTTTCCGCGTTGATGATTAAAGACGACATGGATATGAATTCAAACGACGATTTCGATTTGCGTTTACACGAAGAACTGGTTGTCATCGATGGCGTCACGACAACGATGCCGACGCCGACAAAAACCGCCATGATGCATCAAACACCTGCTACTGGAACGGCTAACACAGGTGGTTATGCATCAACGCACGTAAGCAACGAGTCGCGATATGCGGACGTCCGTCTTGCGTACGATTTGTTCGCTAAATTAACTGACGAAGACGGACTCGATACTTTGAGAGCCGCTTTGTACGATCGCGTCGAAGAGTTGGGCAACGCCATTGTTGTCGCGAACGAAAAGAATCCCATCGACTTTGTTCGCGAGACGATTCGTTTGAAGAAAAAGACAGACATGGTCATCCGAAAAGGTTTCCGTGGCGATAAAACGTTCACCAACCGCGCGTATGCAGCATTCGAACACTTTTTGAACAACAACAGAAGGTCGAGCGAGTTTCTATCTCTATATTTGGACCATTATCTTCGAGGTAATCTTTCTGTCGAGGATATGGAAGTGGAAGAAGATCAGAAGAAGAAAACAACAACTACGCAACAGATTTGGAAAGAAGCCGGCAAAGCTACCATAATTACGACATCCGATGCGGCCATCGACGCGTGCATTGCCATCTTTCGGTTTTTGCGAGAGAAAGATACATTTGAGATGTATTACCAATTGCACTTATCCAAGCGTCTGTTGGCCTCGAAATCCGTGTCGGACGATCACAGCGAACGCGACGTAGTATCAAAACTCAAGCTTGAATGTGGATATCAATACGCACAAAAGGTTGAAGTAATGTTGAACGACGCGAGTTTATCTAAAGCGATAACGAGAAAGTTCAACGAACTGGTCGAGCATAGCCAACCCGGAGGCGATTATCACACGAGGGAAAGACTCATTACAACTGACTACGTAGGAAAAGATACAGGTAATTTACATCCAGATGTAATTATTGGAGGTAGGAGGATGATGGATGAAGAACGATTCTTTGAAGTTACTAGGAAAACAGAACTCAACGTGAAGGTATTGACCACCGGGTCGTGGCCGCTGACAAAATTGAGCAAATTAAACTTTCCCAAAAACTTGCCGCGCACGTGTCAAGACATGCAAAAACTCTTCGTGAATCATTACGAAGCGAACTACGGAGCAAGGCGTATCGCGTGGCGTCCAGATTGCGGCACTGCCGAGCTCAAAGTTCAGTTTAACTCGGGCGAAAAGTTATTAGTCGTTAGTACGATGCAGATGTGCATCTTGGAGATTTTCAACGACCACACGGCAGTATCCTTGCGCCAAATTTCTAAAATTTTGGACGTTGAATACGACGCGTGCATCAAAGCTATTCATGGTATGGTATTCTCTGAAGATAAGAACGTACTGATTCGAAATGCGAAGACATCCATGTCCCAAACGAATAACAATGACGACGAGATAACCTCTATGGAAATCAGCGAAGTAGGAAGAATTTCCAAAGACGACATCTTCATGTTCAACGATAACTTTGAGTCTAAGCACTATCGCATTAAGATTGCTACAGCGTCCACATCGAAGAAAGAAACAGTGGAAGAAGCAAAAAGAACCGCGGAAATCATCCACGAAGATCGAAAGCCAGAAATCGAAGCTGCCATTGTCCGCATTTTGAAGGCCAAACGAAAAGTCGAGCACAACGCGTTGATCGCTGAAGTTTCCGTCGCACTTCGCAATCGATTCAAGGTTGACGTCAGCGAAACGAAAAAACGCATAGAACGGCTCATCGAGCTCGAATACGTCGCTAGAGACGATAAAGACCGAAAAATTTATCGGTACTTGTGTTGAGTGTGTAAAAAATGTACCATAAAAAAATACGTCATAACTTACAACAACGAGCAACAACAGCAACATCAACAACAGGAAAATAATAACGGCAAATCTCTATTTTTACTCCTCTCCTTCTTCCTCCATGGTCGAAAAGGTTCTCTCCAACGCGTTCCGCAAAACGCTTCCATTCTTCATCTCTACTTTTTCTAAAAACGAGACAAAGTCTTCGCTTAAATCTTTCCTCGTCGCTAAAATACGTTCGACGCAGTCGCGCGGGCTAATCTCTCGCGTTTTAGGCTGACTATCTTCTAACGTGGGGACAGATCCACGCATTGGATCCGTCACAGTTGTCAACCCAGAACTCGCTAATTTCACGAGCCACTCCTCACCGGATTCTCTTCTCGGTTGCCCGGCGGAGTTTCTATACGTCTGCCCCATTGGGTTATCGTGAAGGTAGTTGTGGAGAAACATATGCATCTCCCCGTTCGTTTCTTGGAGATAATGCAGAACAGTTTTCACAGATTGCACCGTCAACAAATCCAACAATTTCTCCTCGTTTTGAGTGTGATACGGCGAATTATTGCCCTCTCGTTCCGCTCTCGTCGTCGTCGTCGTCGTCCTCGTTCGTTTTCTTTCCCGCCCGAATTTTGAACCGTAACTGTAAGCCGAAGAAGAAGAAGAAATCCCAAAAATCATCGCGGCTTTATTCCTCTCGCGAGCGACGACGACGCGAGAGCAGCCGCCGTTTTTGCCGGCTCGCGCGACGACGGTTAAAGATGGAGACGGCGCAATCAGAGCTGCGGGTCGCATTTTTGAAATAAATACCCGGTAGAAGGAAAGGAAAGCACTCCTGCAGTTTTGAAAAAAATGGCGCGCGAAAGATATGTTTTGTCCACGTGTCTAGAAATTAGAGGCCGGACGAGTTTGCCTTTCAAAAGAACAAAACAAAAAGCGCCGCGTAGTGGATACAATTATATATAAAGTAAGGTGTACTTCGAATGTTTACAACAACAACAACCGACGCACGTTTTAAAGCTAATTAAGGCTAATTCAATTATATAACGCTGTCTTGAACTCGAGAAGCGCTACTATAGAACGAAGGCGCTTTGCTACAAAAAATGAAAACCAAAGGAAGACGCGCGCGTCTCTTTTTTATCCTCTTCTTTTGCCGCTGCCGCACCCTCTCTCTCTCTCTCTCCAAAAATCTACAAACAAACTCTCTCACCAACTCTTTAATTATGCGGCGGCTTTCTTGGCGATGGAGCTCGCGCGTCTCTTCGCGATGGACTCCGATCGTCGCTCTCTCTGCTCCTTGATTCTCATTTGTAACAATTTGTGGTACTCCCCAGCTTCAGCCTTGGACTTGGCAATCTTCGCCTTCTTAACCGCGGCTCTCGCTCTCTTTCTTTGCAACGTCAACGGAGTGACAACTCTTTGCACCTTTTGCGCCTTGGATTTCTTCTTTCCGGTGGCGGATTCAAACTCTCTTCTCATGGAGTTGACATACGGAAAGACAGAGTCTTCCTTGGACAACGCGAACAACTTGCGGATCTTCGACGCTCTCTTCGGACCGCGCATTCTCGGCACTTCGGTGTCGGTCAAGCCCGGCACGTCCGCGTCGCCTTGCTTGACGATGGCGACGTTCAACACCGCAATGTCTTGCGAAACGATGCACCCTCTGCACGCTTTTCGGCGACGCTCGCCTTTTCTTCTGCCGTGGCCTTGGAAGCCTTGCGTGCCTCTGACTTGCAAGAGAAAGACGCGTTGGTTCGTCAACACGCCTTGCTTCATCCCGAAGCCTTGCTTGTCGTTACCGCCCATGATTTTAAAGATGTATCCCTTCCATTCGTCGCCCAAAGAATCGGCTTCGACTTCGGCGGAGATGCGCTTATCGTAGAAAATGCGGAGCTTGTTTTCATCCGTGATTTCAATCTTCTTTTGGCAGCCAGTGGCCGGGTTCGCGATGTTGAGCTGTGTTTCGTGGAAGAAGAAGAAGAGGAAAAGAAAGAAAAGAGGTCAGTCATGAGATCACAGAAGAGGTAAAGCAAGCGCGACGTAAAAGAATACGACACAGCGCGAGAGATCAAACGCCAACAACATCATCATCATCATCGCAGAAGGACCTAAAAAAGACCCTTCTCGCGAGACCGACAAAAATGGGCCGGCTCGAAAATCGTCCGCACGAGCACCGACGCGACGTCGCGCCGCTCGCACGAACGACTTCATCGCGCGAAACGAATCCATGCGCGTTCATATCTATCGTTTTTTTCTTCTCCGCGACCGCGAAAAACATCGCGCTTTCTCCAAAATCGCGCGCGCTCGCCCCATCCCAGAGCCCCACGCGCGAACAAAAAAGAGCGTACAAAAAAGAAATCTCGGAAAACCCGCTCCAACCGCGCGCCCACCACGCGAACATCGTTCGATCGATATCAAACGACACTCGCGCGAAAATGTGCGCGCGTCGTGCGAAAATGTAGTCGCTACTGTTATTTCGAGCACTCACCTTCATGATGTTTCAGAGCTTGTGCGTCGTCGTCGCGAAATGTATGAAGCGAAAGACAGCTTCGTTTTGAGCTCTGTTTTCTTCAGGGTCAGTTTTAGGGTTTCCTGACTCGAACTCTAAACCCTAAACGAAAAACTTTTGTGTTTCGATGGAAAAAAATTTGAAAATTTTCGGGAAAACGGAAGAACAACAAAACGCGCGATGCGAGAAGGCACGCCACCTCCTTCCAACGCGGCGGTCGCCACCAACGAGGAGCAAACGCATCGCGCGGTGGAGAGAGACACCACCAGCAGCAATAATAATCCACCAGCCGTTCTTAGAAAAAAAGCGTCGCGCTTATACAAATCGCTCCTCTCTCGCTGGCCGGCGAGGAAAAAGCACATCGACTTCCTCCTCGCCGCTGTCGGGGGCGTGTCGACGAACGCGCGGACGCAGTTCGCGCCGAACGTGCACGTGCACGGGCCACCGTCGTGCGGGAAGACGATGCTGGTGAGAGATATTTTCGACGCGTTGAGGAGCGGGTTTGGGTACGCGTCCGCGTACGTGAATTGCGTGGACGCGCACGATAAAAAGTTGATGTTTGAAGCGATTGTGGAGCAGCTCGAGCCGTATTTCAAGGAGGAGAGACGACGGAAGATGTTGAGGGAGAGAGCGAAAGCGATGGCTGCAGACGCGAAAGGAAGAAAAGAAAACGAGAAAGAAAACGAAAACGATGGCAATAACAATGATAAAACGGACGATGCCGCGTCTTTGGCGCTGGTTTCCGCGGCGGCGGCGGCTAAGAACGCGACGGGAGCGACCAAGAAGAAACGGAAACGCGCGATACACGTGGCAGATTTCGTGCAACTGCTCAAGGAAAACTTAGATAGAAACGGACCTAGAATTACAATCATCGTCGACGATGCGCATCGACTGGCGGAGCAAAAAGACGATCGATTATTGCCGACGCTTTTGAAAATTGGCGAACTGACGAAACGAAACATCCACGTGGTCACCATCTCCTGCGAATCCATACAGACGTTTCAAAGCAACGTAGATTTAGTAAAGCCGCAAACGATATTCTTCGACGCGTACACGAAGGAGGAACTGGTCGAAGTTTTATTAAAAGAAGCGCCGAGAGATATCGCGAAGAAACATTATCGGGCGTTTTTGGTCCCCATGGTGGCGTCGTTTTACGACACGTGTCGAGCGCCAAGAGAGCTTCGAACCGCGTTGGAGCCGTTATGGAAGAGATACAGCGAGAAATTATACGAAGCGATACAGAATGGAACGCCCGAGAACGAGTTACCGGAACCGCAAAAGCTATACTCGAACTTGATGAGCGCTAAGAAGATAGCGAATGCATCCTCGGCCGGCGCTTCTCAACAACAGCAGCAACACGCGTACAAACAGCAGCAACAGCACGCGAAGATCCACGCCGGTCTTACCGTTCCTCTTTCCAAAGCAAACTTGGCATTACAACGCGGCGAATGGCCCGTTCCAGAGGAGCGCTATTTCACCGGCGAAGCCGTCTTGGAAGACGCGATCGGAGATGCCGCGAACGCCACCACCAACACCTCCTCCCTCGCCAAAGCTTTAGACTTTGACATCCCGAAACTCACAAAGTTCCTCCTCCTCTCCGCGTACATCGCCTCCAAAAACGACGAGTCCGTCGACAACCGTCTCTTCGTCGCCGATGGTACTGGTGGTGGCAATCACCGAAAACGCGGTCGCCTGGGTCACGACCGCAACGTCGACCGCGCCGCCCGCCGCTCCGTGGAAGACGCCAACGCCTTCAAACTCGAGCGCCTCCTCTCCGTCTTCCAACACATCGTCCGTCGCTCGTACGAAGAAAACGGCTCCGACCTCGCCGACCTCGAAGAAGAGCTCTTATCCGCCGACGTCTTCACCCAAATCTCCAGCGCGACTTCCTTAGGTTTGCTCGTCTTGAGCTCCGGCGACGCCATGTGCGGCGGTAAATACCGAAGCTGCGTCTCCGACGAGCTCGCCGATAAGCTGAGCAGGAATCTCTCCGTCGATTTGAAGCACTACGTGCACTACATTTAGAAGCGACGCGCAAAGAACCACAACGCGTAAAAGAAGAAACAAAAAGCGCCATTTTTTAAATGTGTAATAATAATAATAGCAATACTCCCGTAACAGCGTGGCGGCTCTCAAAGCCCCTCTTGTCTTGTCACTTTTCGTTGTTTCGTGTGTGTTTTCCGAGAGATTTTTTTTTTATCGAAGAAGGAAAAAGAAGAACTCTTCTCTCTTCACTTTTTATTTAACGCACGCTCGCGCGCTCGTCGTCACGCGCGCATCTCTCTCTATATATATCTATCTACTAATCAGCAGTAACGAATTCATTCGCGCTTGTTTCTTCTCGTTCTTCTTCTCTCTCGACGACCAACAAATATCCTTCTTCGTGGTGAGAGAAGCGGAGGAGAAGAAGCTCTGAAGGAAAAAATATCACGAGGTTCGACGCCTCGCGCAGTTCCGTCGCCGCGAGAACCGCCCCGCCGCCGCGCGCCAGCCGAAGCAGCAGCCACAGCCACGGGGGAGACGAAGAAGAAGGCAAAGAAGAAGAAAGAAAAGGAGGAGAAGATGTGTCTGGAAGGCGCGATCTCGCGCGAACAGCGAGAGCGATTGGAACAGACCGAAGCCGAGGAGTTGGAGAAGGCGTTTTCGAAGAAACTCTCGTTGGCTTCCGCGGCGAGCGGAAGCGGCGACGGGGAGAGCAAGAAGAAGAACAAGAAGAAGAACAGGAAGAGTAAAACTGTCGTTCCGCTGGTTCCGACGCCTGGTGCGAAAAGTGGTGCGACGGCGAGTCTGGATTTGAGAGCGTTGATTGAAAAGAAGCGGGCGGGCGAGAAGAGCGGCGCCGGAGCGAACGAGGAGCCGGCACAACAACAACAACAACAACAACAACAACAACACGCGCCTTCGCCGTCGTCGGCGGCGAAGAATTCGAGGCAACGTCGGATGGAGATGAGGAAAGAAAAGAGAGAAGGCGGTGCGGAAGAGACGGAGAAAAAGAAGAGCGCTGCCGCTGCTCAAGTGGCTGCCGCTGAAGCGGCCAGCGAGGTTGGGAAAAAGAAGAAGGAGGAGAACGACGTCGCTTTGGAGGTGCTGAAAAAGTCGCAGGAAGAAGCGGAGAAGATGGAAAAGAACAAGACGCTCGAGGAAGGTCCTCCTGGGTATCCGCAACCGAAGTATTCCGATTATCTCGCCAAGAAGGAAAAAGGAAAGGAAGAGGAGAAGAAAAAGAAAGAGTACACGTCGCCGTTCGCGCACATTTTGCAATGCGCGCCAACACCGTTACCGCCGTCGTTTGATACGCCGCAAGGCGCAAGAGGGGAAGGTTTTGTCCTCGGCGATCGCGATAAGGTGCCAACGTCTTTGTTTAACCTCGACTCGACGTGGCAAGGATCGGCGGCGTTTGCGCCTCCAACGAAGTTGGTGAGGGACTCCATCAAGGCGATTCCGTCTTTTTCTCCCGGTACGCCGGTGAAAGCTAGTAACAATAACAAACCGCGCGAACGCATTCCGAGAGAGGAGAAAGACGACCACCTCACCGCGAACGATTTGTACAAAACCGAACTCTGTCGATCGTGGACAGAAACCGGCGAGTGCAGATACAACGACAAGTGCCAATTCGCGCACGGTCGCGACGAGTTACGCTGCGTCGTGCGGCACCCAAAGTACAAAACGCAAGTTTGTCGCACGTTCACGACAACCGGTCAGTGCCCGTATGGTAACAGGTGCCGTTTCATTCACGAAAAGCTTCCCGAAAAAGGCGTTTTGGGTACGCTTGCGACTAACGGGCACTACGTGATTACGGAAGACTGGAAACCCGGCGGAGGCAAAGACCCTCTGTGCTTGCGCAAGAACGTCTCGGGAGAGTTTGGCGACATCGCCGTTACCGAGGACAGTAACGACGACCACAACACGCCTAAAAGATTGGGCATTTTCCGTCACATTACGCATGACGAATCGTTATCGTTATCGGAAGGCCTATCGTCGGCGCCGTCTTCGCCAACCTCCGCCGAGGAAGGCGAGATTCGCGGCGCGCGCAACTATCAACAGCGCGAAGACCAACACCTTGAATTCGAAGGATTCGCCGGTCCTCTCCCTCGAACGCCGGATTCGAGCAAGAGATACTTTTAACGCGGCGCTCAAAAGAGAAGGATTATTTTAGAACAAAAGAGAGACACACGCACAAAGCAATAAAACTTTAGAAAGAAAAGAGAGAGAGAGACACTCCAGCAAAAAAGAACTTTTATTATGGTAAAATACACGCGGCGCGGAGAAAGAGAGAGAGAGAGAGAGAGAGAGAGAGGAAGAAGGCAGACGCAGAGAGATTCGCGCTGGATATAAAAGACATCGTCGTTTTTGACATTTGTAATAAAAACACGCATCATTTTTTAATTAAAGCGCTTCGCTTTGCGCGAACGGAGAGAGAAAGAGAGAGAGAACCGGTTCGCTTCTCCTCTTCTTGCCCGCGTATTTTTTTCCCTTTTTTTGTTTTTGTGGGTGCCTAGAAAACAGACAGACAATTAAACGCTCTATTTTCAAGTTTAGGGTTTCAGAAGCCGGCAGTTTTCTTTTCTTCTTCGACTTTCTTTTTTCTTCTTCCCGAGAACAGAAGAGCGCGCGGCAGTTTCAGAGAAAGCCATTCTCTCTTTCTTTCACACACACTTTAAAACCTGTTTGATCTCTCTCTGCGATTCAAACACATCATGGAAGAACAGGACATCGATATCATCGATAGGATACTGGAAGATTTCGGCGCGAACGACGACGACGACATCGTGGACGACGCGGCGAAGGTTGAGCAATTTGTGCTTCGCGCCGGAGAAGGAGAAGAAGCGGCGACTGCTGAGAAAAGAGATGATCAAATTTACGACACGAAGAAAGGGCGTCTTGGAAACGATGGAATCGAAAAGAATACCGTCGAAAAGAAAGGGTGGATGCAGAGACGAGTTCCCGCGAAGTCGATCAATTCGGACGGATCTTTGTCGGAGTGCGACGAGAGGAAGAGCGATGGCTTGGATTTCGACGAAGATAATCGAAGGTCGCCTTCAGAAGGAGGTGCCCACTCTTCTGATTTTTCGGAACCGCTGTTGCGAGAAGTCGTGCTGAGGACAATCTCAGAAAACGAAAGAGAAAACGATGGAAGCAAAAACGACGACGACGGCAACGACGGTCGTTTAGGAAAAATTAGAGAAGAAGACGTCGAGATGGGTGGAGGGTCGACGCGACGATTAGTTGTCGGGAACTTGGACGAAGAGGAAGAGAGACCGAGCGCGAGTACGAAAAGCTGCTTCGGTGGAGGCGGGAGCAGCGGAGTAGACGGGTTGATGAAAGCGGCGAGAGGGGAGTATCATCCAGCGAATAGCGAAAATAATTACAGCAACGATTACGGATTCGATGCCTTTGATTTGGACGATTTCATGGCGGACTTTGTGCCGCCGGAGATTGGCCTGCCTCAAGCAAACTTAGACTCAAACGGAAACGCTTTGAAAGAATCTGAAGCGCAAAGAAAAGATAGATTGAAAAGAAACAGAGAAGCGGCGCAGTTATCTCGCGCGAGAAAGAAGAAGCAGTTGGCGGAGTTTGCAAACGCGGCGAAGGTATTCCGCGAGCAGTTTTTGCAATCGAACGCACTCGTTGGTAAGTTGGCAAACGAGAATCACGTTCTCAGGATGCACTTGGCACATTTGGCGAGGTTTGTCACACCAGAGGCAGCGACGGAGGCGAAGAAAATGAATTTACCACCTTTGCCACCGCCAACTTTGGCGATGCAGCATTTGCAACACGTGCAACAACAACAAGAACAAGAACAACAGTTTACGATGAAACCATCGCCGGTAACTCCTTCGGCAACACCGGGAGGAAAGATTATGATCCCGCCGTTTAATCCTCACGCATACGCGAAAGTGGTCGACGCGAAGCGATCAGCGTCCGAGCGACTCGGAGACTTATCGCCCTCCGCGAACGCGAATACTAGCAATAATAACAACGATGATAACAACGCCAACGGTGGCCAAAACTCAAACACCAACTCGCCCAAGAGACAACGAACAAAGAAATCTTCAGTCGTGGCCACGGCGACGGCGCTCGCGCTCTCAACCGCGTGTGTTCTGAATAACACGAACAAAGCCGCGACGGTTGTTGCAAGAAGTGGTACAGCTGCTTCCATAGCAACGAATGTTGGGCGCTTGGCTACGCGTCATTTAACGGCGTTACCGGGATCCTTTGCGGATTCGCTTGAAGGTTTTTCTGAAGAACGCGGCATCATTGCCTCTCCAGACCTCAAACAAGCTCTCGAGATGAACTGGACCATGCCTGATCAAGCTGAAATTGAGAAGAGTAAGCACTCAAAAGCGCTCGCGTTTGCCTCGGAAGCGATTAAAAAACTGTCGTTTGACCAACACGAAGATGACAAAACGAAAGTAATGAATTTGTGGTCGGAAGATGACAAAGAGGATAAAGGAACCCTCACCATGGTGTCTGACGAGGAGGCGAATAAGATCGACCCGTGGTTTGCCGCATTCCGCGCTGCTAGAATGCACGACGTCATTCAAAAGATGTCTCGAGTCGACTGCGCCGAAGTCTTTCAGTACAAAGTTCAACAGGACGAAGACGAAGACGCGAACGAGCAAACTATCTCTGCCGCGGCGAGCGTAATCAAAACTGAGCGCGAGACACCCGAGCAGCGTATCGCTAGAAAACGAGCGTCTGGAGCAATTCCATTAGACGACGGTTCGGGGTATTCTCAAGGGAAGACTTCGCGAACGGTTTTTGGGCAATCCGGAACGAAAACGACAACCTCATCGTCTGAGGACAACAACAACGATAACAACAACAACAATCCGTCTTCGTCCATCGTATCCATGTTGTTACCCCCGTGGGAAATGACGGACGGTGCGAACGATAAAAGCGCGGCGGCGATGTTGCGACGTTTGACGAAGACCTTCATCGTCATGTTCTCCAAAGAAACCGGTACGTACACGACGTATGCGTGTCGATTACCAATCGCGAATTTGTAGTAAATAAGATAGCCACATACTGTTGTACTAGTAGAAGAAAGAATTCATTTGATGTATATATAAACTAAGGTATTGTAGGATTCGATCACAAAATCTGCTACTGTTATTACAACGCACGCTTTCGCTCTGCTTTATACTTCTACTATCGATACAGTGTTTTTTATTCTCTATTGGCTCGTCTTTCTCACTCCTCACCGAGTGCAGCACGAATCGTGTTTTGGTTCCTGGCGAGGGGCGATTCCGGAACGGCCAGTTCTCTCTGTTGGTCGATTTTCTTGACCATCTTAGCCAACTCCACTTCCTGTTTATTTTTCTTGTTGTTTTTCGCTTTCTTGTCCTCGTCTTCTTTCATCATTCTTTCCTTCTCTTCGAACCAACTGGTGTTGTGTTCCGGCTGATGATCCGTCTCGAAATCGATGTGCACGAACGCTCTTTCCACCTCGGGTAGCTTTTCGATGCGATCCTGCAACGCCTCCCCAATATCGTGCGCGACTCTTACGCTCATATCTTCCGGTAATACCACGTCTACTTCGACGAAAAAAGCGGGCCCAAACGTATACGCGCGAACGGTATCGACGCCTAAAATTCTTGGATCTGAATTCCAGGCTAAATACGTGAGTTTCGTCAAAAACTCAGGCGGAGCCGATAACCCGACCATAGCTTTAATATTCTCCAAAGCTGTCGCCGACCAGTTTTGTACGATGTACGCGGCTAAGATCATCGCACCCAACGGATCGAACCAATAATAAATCCTATCTCCGACGATAGCCGCGATCAAACCGAAAGTGTTCGTAATCACATCGTTCCTGTGATCTTGCGCGTACGTTTGCACGCTCCTGTTCCTACTCCCTCGACAATATAGAAACAAGAAAAATTTCACCACGATGACTCCAATCATGATCCCAATCACCAACTGCAAATCTTCCAAATGGTGCGTGTGTTCTTTCCCGACTAATTGCTGCACGCCTTCGATGAACACCTGAAACCCGAGCGTCCCCATGATGCACGCGAAGACTAAAATACCGAGCGGTTGCATCCGACTCTTCCCAATCGGATAGAGGTACTTATTCATGTTTTGCATGTGCTTATCCGTGAAGTACAAAATTAACCCGGAGATTAAATCCAAGAACGAATCCAACGCGCTCGTTATGATGGAAAGCGATCCGGATTGCACCGAGGCGAAGATCTTCACCGCCAGCAGCAACACGTTCACGTAGAAACTCGTCCGCAGCGCCAAAGTCTCCTGCCTTTTTTGTTCTCTGAAATTCGCGTCGGACTGCAACAAGTTCTCTCCTCCGTCCCCGGTGTCGCTGTTCGGAGAAGACGGAGAAGAAGCCGCGTGCTGATGCTGTTGATGTCGTCCTCCGCCGCCGCCATACGTCGTCCGCTCGATGAAATTCTCCAGCTCTTGAAACTGCTCGACGATGCGCGTTTGTCGGGAATAGTATTTCGCGACTTTACTCTTTGGGTTTGCGGATTGATCCGTCAGCGAAGGCAAACGGTTTCGAAGACCCTCTAACTGCTCGCGGCGATAGGAAGAGCCGGCGAGCGCGGGGTTGTGGCGGTAATTGTCCGAAGCTTCGTCGCCCATCTTTATTTTTCCGCGTTTCCGGTTCGAGCGCGCGGAGCGGTGCGTACACTTTAGCGCGTGCTTTTGGAATGAAGTTTTGCGGAAAGTGGAGCTCTTTCTCTTGCGTGGTGGATGAAGGGGTTGTTGAAAATAAAAAAAAAAGAGGAGTCTGAACGCATACGCGGACAACGATTGATGAATCTCTCTTTTCCTTTCCTAAGATAATACAAATTTCTCGCCGTGTTCTGTGTACAGCATGCGATACGTTTCGTTCGTTCCGAACGATCGATGATATAAACTCTAGAATTGGCCCGTGAAGGACCGGCTGCCTTTCTTTATCTTCTTCCCTCGGTGCTTCAACTCTCCTCTGTCGATGGCCAAGTTTAACGATTCTAACTGTCCGACGGTGTCTACTCCGTGCACGGCATCTTCGACCCATCCGAGTTTGATTTTATACCCCGCCTCGATGACTTTGTTTTGCTCCAAATCTTCGCTGACTTGTAACATCGATTCCGGCATGCGGACGTATTCAGGGAGAAAATCCGCCCGGTACGAGTAGATGCCCAACTTTCTTAAATACTTGGTATTTGGATCGTACGTCCCGCTCTTGTTGTGAGGAATGATTGCTCTGGAAAAGTAAAGCGCGTTCATGTTTCTATCGACGACCACTTTAACGTTATTTACGCCTTCCACGTCCTTCCTGTCAATCGCCGGTCGGCACAACGTTCCCATGCACACGTCGTCCTCCTCCGCCTCGCAGACGATTTGAGCGACCAAATCGATATGTTCCGGTTCAATAAACGGTTCGTCTCCTTGAATGTTTACAATCACATCGTACTCTTCTCCTTTTTGCACGCATTTTTGGTACACTTCCAAACACCTCTCCGTCCCGTTCACGCAATCCGGGTTCGTCAACACGCAGATGCCGCCAAAACTTTCCACTACTTTCTTAATCCTCTCGTCGTCCGTCGCCACGATGCACATATCCAGCACTTTCGATTTGCACGCGTTCGTGTACGTGTGCCAGATCATCGGTTTACCGGCTAAATCTGCCAACGGTTTCCCGGGGAATCGCGTGGAGCCGTACCGAGCCGGGATGATCCCGAGCACGCGAGGTTGCTTTTTCTTGTTCTGTTCGTCGATGGACGCCGGCAAGCGACCGGACGGACCGTCGTGCTTCTGCGCGCGCGATATGGCGGCTTTTTTCGCTCTGTAGTCGACTTTGCCGTCTTTCAGCGGCACGTCTGGATGTTTCGACGGACCGCAACCCATCGCGATCTGCTTATCGAGCGCGTTCCGAGTGTCTGTTATTAAATATTAAGTGCCGATTTTTTGCGATTGCCTGACCTTTGGAACAACGAAAAGATATTCTCAACTTTTGTCTCGAAAGCGAGAGCGCGAGATGAAGGATTTTATCGGTACATCTTGTACAAGTCTTTCTCTTTCTCTCTATTATGTCTACAAATCTGCGCGCGCTATTTTTCGTGCTGTGTGCGTGTGTGTGTGTGTGTGTGTGTGTGTGCGTCGTCCCGTCGTCGCGTGTGTTTCTCTCTCTCTCTCTCTTTCTCTTTTTCCCTCCGTTCAGAGTTTTACGGTTAGAAGAAGCCTCCTCCAGATGCGCCGCCGAAACCTCCGGGTCCTCCTCCCGGTCCTCCGAATCGATTGGTATTTCCTCCTGGTCCTCCACCCGGTGGAGGCGGACCAAAAGTGTGGAATCTATCCGGCGGCTCGCGACCATTCGGGGTCGGTAAGCCTCCCGGCATTCCACCGGGTACACCTTCGAATCCTTCAAAGCCGCCCCCTGGATCCGGGAAGAGATGGCCTCTTCCTCGTCCGGGACGCTGAGGAGGACCACCGATGCCTGGAATCGATCCGGGAGGTGGTAACGGGTTAAACCCACCGGTTGGATCTGGATTCGGGTACAAATCGTACGCGCCGCCGGTAATGCCGGGAACGAAACCGGGGAAACCCGGGACGATGTCGTGGTGCGGGTACGACGGGCGATGATTGTTACCTCCGCGGCCACCGTATCCTCGTCCTTGTCCTCGAAACGACATGTTTTCGCGCATTCTGTTCATGGATTCCTCTCGAATTCGCGCTTCTTCGCGTTCTCTTTGATCTTGTTTTAAACGTTTGTATTCTACTTTTGGGATAATCTCTCCTCCGTTTGGTCGAAAATCGCCTCTCGTCCTCGTGTCTGCCGCGCGAACAGCGCCAGCTACCAGTCTCCCGGCGTCAACCTCCATCGCCTCCACTTCGCGAATAATCCCAGGAAACTCTCGATCGATCGCGTTTAAAAACAATTTATCTTGTTGTTTTTCGTTCGTCCCATCGATGATAGCCTTGAATGTTTTGCACGTCGCCGTCAACGCGCACAAATCCACCCCTCGAACTTTTGCAAAAATCCTTTCCACCAACTCCTTCGGGGTGGCTCGCAAACTCGGCGGTTCTCTCCTGTTCGGCACCGTCGCGACGGCTTCCCCGTACGCGCGGTACATTGGATCAAACATGCACTCGGAAAAAAGTTCGTGTAATTCGCCGTCTGATTTCGGCAAGTAGGATGAATCCTCGTCGTCGTTGTTCCGGGTATCCCCTGAAATCGCAAACGCCGTCTTGGCGTCGAATATCTTCGAAGACGCGCTCGTCGCGTGAAAAGTTTCCTCCCGAAACATCGCAAAAGTCACAAACTTCCTGCAATGTTTACCTCTTTTCGACCAATCGACGGCTTGGAGCATGACGTCGAACCTCGTCGTGATTCGTTCCTCGGGAATGGCCACGTACGTTCGCGTTCGCGACGGTTCTTCTCCTCCTTCTTCCTCTTCCTTTAATGGACCGCTGCTCGAAGCATCCAAAACCGTCGCCCCGAGACTCAGCGCGTACGCGTGTTGCGCGAGAATCGTCAGACGATGCAATCTGCTCTCCTCTTTCTCCAAGCTCTTTTCGTTTTCTCGGCATAATCTCGCGAAGTGTTCTCGGAAAGAAGAACAAGAAGAGGAAGAGAACTGCGCGCTCATATCTAATAAAATTCGCGTAACTGAATTCCCAAAAAAACAAACGCTCTTCTCGACCTTTTGGGGGACGCGCGCTTTCTCGAGAGAGAGGACGAGAGAGGACGAGAGCGAAAGATCCTTTTTCAAACCGCAAAGCTGCCTTTTTTTGTAGAGTCGTCGAAAAGTCTCTCGCGGTATTAGTGTAACTAACGAGGGGGGATGTCTGCGAACAAATATGAAAAGTGCGACTTTTTCTCGTTTTTTCCTAAACCCTAAACCCTAAACCTTTCGCAAGAGAGAGAGAGAACAATAAATGGAAAAAGAAAACACACTTACACACGCAGAGAGAGAGAGAGAGAGAGAGAGAATACGCAGCGTAATAATAATGGCAGGCGCGGACCCAACGTCGGTAAAACCGAACCAATTCGTGGAGCTCCACGGCCACGCTCGCGAAGTCGTGGAGAGAAGCTTTCGCTTTTCCCCGAGAACGGTCGGCGTGATCGCGATTTTCGGCGTCGGGGTTCCGTATTTATTGTATAAAGGGTGCGTGAATGAATTCAACGCCGCGGACGATAAGTACGAGAGGGAGAGGAAGAAGTTCATGTGAAACGCAGCTTTTTTTGCGTTCGTCTTTGAACGACGCGTTGATTAATGAACGAGCCGATAGAAAACCGAGATAACACATAGATAGCGGGGGGTTCGCGTTGTAATTTATATATAACTCTAGTGCGTGTGATACATTTTTCCAAATCTTCACTTTATTTTTGTCGCGTAACGCACGCAAACCCGTAAGAAGCACACGCGCTGCTCAGAGAGAGTGAAGAAAGAGAGAGAGACGAATGCGACGAGCGCTGAGCGCGGCGGCGGCGAGTGCCGCGGCGCGGCGAGCGTCTTCGTCTTCGTCTTCTTCTTTAGCAGACGTCTTCTATGGAAAAACGCATTTTGGAAACAGTTTCCAATCCGCTTCTTCTTCTCCTTCTTCTTCTCTGCATATAAACGTCGCGAAGGCGAGGACGTCGGCGGCTTCGTTCGGCAAGGATCGAATGTTGTTTTCTGCGTCGAGATCGTGGTCGATGATGGCGTCGACGGCGCGTCGACGGATGGCGCGCGATCATCTTCAAAATCGCCCGAAAAGAATCGGAGAAGATGTGATTTTTACAAACAACAACAGAAAGAGAGAGTTCTTCACGAGAGGCGAACCGAGAGGGACGTACGATTATTCGCGATATCGCTCGACGAAGTCTGACACGTCCGTCGTCTGGCTGTTGATTGGAGCGAACGCGATGGTGTATCTGGCGTGGCAAGAGCCGGAGAACTTTAGGACGATGCGGACGCACTTTTTAGTCTCCGAGAGCGCTTTGGCGAACGGGTATTGGCACACGGCGTTGACGGCGGCGTTTTCGCACAACTCGTTCAATCATTTGTTCGGGAACATGTTTACGTTGTACTTTTTCGGAAGAGATGTAGCCTTGGCGTGCGGTGGGGCGTATTTGTTGAATTTATATTTGGTTGGTGGCGTTGTGGCGAGTTTAGCGCACGTCGGGTACGAAAGATACGAGAGACGAAAGCGTAGACCGCACGTTGGATTTTTTGACAAGAGAGAACACGATAGTTTTTTCTCGTGGTTCGACGAAAGGATGGATAAAATAGCCAGATTAGCCGCGCCGGCGAGTCTGGGTGCGTCTGGAGCGGTGAATGCGATTATTGCCATGAGCGTTTTGATGATGCCTCACCGGAAGATTTATCTGTACGGGATACTTCCTTTGGAATCGTGGGTGTTCGGAGCGATTTTCTTGTTGAGAGACTACATAGGATTAGGCACCAACGACGGAGTTGGACATTCGGCGCACCTCGGAGGCGCGGCGACCGGTGCGCTGGCGTTCTTGTTGAGGAATGGAAGAATGATGCGATAGATAGTTTAGATGCGCAGTAGATATTAGAAGCGTGTAACTTTAGAGAGAGATTTTGTATTTGAGTTGTATTTTAGGTGTTTTCTACAATCTTTCATCGCAAATCTCTCTACTTCAAAAGCAATACGCAAAGCTGTTTTCTTGTTTTTCTACGGCGTGTTTCTACATTTCTGTGTTACTATTTTTGCTTTTCCTTCTTTATCCTCCTCTTCTCGTGCGTTTTGGAGCAGGGACGTCGTCGTTGTCGCCGCCGCCGCCGCCTCTGCGTCTGGTGGTGGTGGTGGTGGTGGTAGTAGTAGTTGTCGACGGCGGCGGCGCATTTTGAGTGTTGGCAGGAGCCGCGTTAGCACGGTTAGTGGTCGCTCGTCTCGGCGCCGATCTCCTCGTCGTTGTCGTCGCCGCCGCCGCAGCCGCCGCAGCCGTCGTCGGTTGACGAGGAGCGGTTGAAGCGCCACGAGACGGCGGTGAGCTGCCGGGCGCGCCTATAACTTGACCATCCCTCATAAACTCAGTAATCGCTCTCTCAAACATGCTAGCAAACTCAGCCGTGCCTCTCTCGCGAAGTTCGTTGCGGATCATCTCCGTGTTGGCGGAGATCAGAGCCGGAGGTGCGCGGCGATGGCCTTCCGGCAAGTTTCGCGGCGGCGGCGCCCAGCCGAGAGTGCGAATACCATCGAAAGAACCGACATTGTTTCTTTCGTTCGGATGAGACGGTTGTGCCGCCGAATCGGGATCGCGGGCCGGGGTGCGGTTATGCGCACCTTGCATTTGCGCGAGAGTTGCTGGCGATACCATCGCTGGGATGACCGTGGCGAACGCGCTCGAACGATCCAAATACACCGTTCGCGGTAAGCGGAAACTTCGCGATGCGCTCACGTTTTGCGTATATACGCCATTGCCAACCTCGGTTCTTCGCTCGTTTTCAGTTGATGCCGCGGTGCGCGCATGTGTCCCCGTTGCGTTCGCGGTCGCTGCTCGGATCGTATTCATGTATTGCATCGTAGCGCTACGTCTCGTGCTCGCTGGAACGAAGGATGGAGCAAACGCTGAAGCCGGTAGGGCTGCGGGGGCGACGGATGATACGCCGCGCGCCAATTCCGTCCAAAGGGCGCCAATCGCGTGCATTTGGCTCGCTATTTCGAGAATTTCGCCATTAATCGCGGCCTGTGCGTTATTATCCCGTCTTTCCTGCGATGAGGACGCGTTCGGGACGCTTTGAAAAATGTCACCGGAGCGCACGCGTTCGCTCAACTGCGTGAGCTGAGGAATAAGACGCTGCGCGGATCTCGATGCAACATCGAGTGCGGTCGTCAAAGCGTCGACGTCTGCTTGCGCGGTTGAGATGCCGTTCGCAGTTGCGGCATTCACGTTCGCGCTGCCACTCGCACCACCATTGGGTGCGGCATTCGTAGTTGTTTCGTGCGTGAAAACCGGGGCAGCTTCTGGGACGTACTCTTCGGAATCGGATTCCGAGTCGTCACCAAACAAGGAAATTTCTCTCCCATCCATCAAACCAATCGGTAAAGGGTATGCCAATCGATGGAATCGCAATTCACTACCCTCTCTTCGTTCAGACAATTGCAAGTGACAGTTCGAGCACAAATCGTAGTCGTCTCTGTTTGTGCACTTGTACCTCGCGCCACGAATCGGCATCACGTCGCATGAATCACAGCAGACGCCGTGATGCACGACGCTCTCGAGATGTTCGTCTTCGAGTTGTTCTTGTTGCTGTTGCTGCTGCTGTGACGACGCTAAATGTCGATCTAACCGCAAGGCATAAGTTGCAAGCGCTTGCGCGGGATTCGTACGCGCGTTTCTTCTAGAACCGTTGTTGTCGGCGATATTGTTATTGTTGGTGGTGGTATTCTGTTCTCTCGTCGCTGGCGATGGTTGCGCGCCGTTTTCTGTTCCTCTTGCTCCGCCTTCTCTTCTTCGTCCAGGCGGCGAAGGGCCGAACATCATCGGAAGACCATCTGCCATCATCGCGCCCATTTCAATTTCAACCGTCACAGGACCGTCTGGAGTATCGAAGACTTGCGTGTGAACGGGTCCGTCGGCACCAAACCGATCCCCATCGAATCTAGGCCTCCGCGACTCACGATTACTTCTTTCTGTCGACGTCGGTGGCGCCCTATTGTTGTTGGTGTTCGATGGAGGATTCGTACTAGTGTTGGTGTTTTGTCTCCCTCGGCGTTCCTCCGCCGGCTGACCGACAGCATCCGCACGCGGTTGAGCTGACCCGCCCGGGCCATTGGCTCCTACTATGTGCGATAGAATCATGCTTCCAATCCTTTGAGGATCAAAAGCTTCCGGATTGCTCCCGCTAAACGCCATGCTTCCTAGCATCCTCGCGTTTGGTGGCAACATCATCGTCGACATACCGCCGACAACTTCCACGCCCGGCGGTAAACCCGGAATGTTCAACCTTTGAAATCCGCCCATACCAGCACCGGCACCGGCAGCGGCACCCATGACTTCCTCTCTCGAAACCCACGTCATTCCAGCCGGCATACCCCCTCTCCTCCCGCCGTTCTCTCGATTATGCGGCGCGTGCGGGTCGTTCCTCAACCCTTCCGGCGTCCTCGCCTGCGCCGACTCCGGCGCTTTCCTCACCATCAACAACACGTCGTTATTCTCCACCGGCGCCGAAGATAAGCTCGTATCGTCCGCGACTAACCGTCCTCGGCACAAAATGCGCTGTTCGGACGGTTTCACCCCGGATTTGGTTTCCACCAGTTTCTTCAAAGCGAGGATTTTCGTCTGCGTTCGTATCGCGAAAAGAGTCAGAGTCAAAAAGTCAATTTCTTTTTTGAGGAAAAGAAGACCGAAAATAAAGTCCAAAACGCCTCCCTTTGTGTTGGTGGGACGAAGAACTTGGGGAGCGGCGATATTATGGATCGATCTCCGCGCGCGAAAAAAGAGAAACGAGAGGGAGCAGAATTGCGGAACGACGCGGTTAAACCGCGTCTTCCTCGTGGAAGCGGGTCTCGATCTCAGAGCTACCGCGCGCGTTTTTATTCCGGTCGATGAAGAAATGGAAATCTCTCTCCTTCTCTCTCGAAGCGTTACGACGACGAGCTGCTTTCGGGAAAAGCCGCAGCCGCTCGCGCGAAGAGAGAGAGAGAGAGAGAGAGACGAACCCAAAAGAAAACGCACCGTCTTGCACACGGAAAACTCGTACTCCCCGACCGGGTCTTGCGAGCGGACTTTGATCGTCAGCGTGTTCTCGCTCGCGGCGGACATCTTTCTTTTTTATCTGTCTTGGCTTCTTCTTCTTCTTCGCCGTCTTCTTTCGAGAGAGAAGAAGGGACAAAAAATCAAACGCGCTTTCTTCTCTGTCTGCCGTCTCTTGTAATAGAACACTGTCCTTCGTTTTCTTGTGTTTTCTTCTTCCGTCGTTCAACGCGTTAGTCTTCTCTCGCGCGCGCGAGCGAGAGAGAGAGAGAGAGAGAGAAAACGATAATGGAGAAATTTTCTTCTTCTTCGTTCTTCTTCTCGCCGTCGTTCAAAAATATTTTTTTTCTTTTTTTGGGAAAAACGCTTCGATTTAAAATGATTATTTTTATTGTAAATACGAGTAGCCCGAGACACTTTTTTTCTTCTTCTTCTTCTCTCTCTCTCTCTCTTTCGTTTGTTCTCTCTCTCTGATCTCTTTAAACGCGCGGTTTCGGTGTTTTTCAGGCGCGAAGAAGAGGAAGAAGAAGAAGATGATGATGAGACGAAAGAGAAGCGCGGAGAATGTGAAAACGGTTGTGGTGGAGAGAGAAAGAGATGTTGAAGAAGAAGAAGAAGAAGAAGAAGAAGAAGAAGAAGAAGAGATCTTCATCGTCCTTGTTGTTGTTGTTCTTCTTCTACTCATCCTTCGCAGACGACGTCGTCGTCGCCGACGAAGACGACGAGTCGAGGAAGAGTCGAGACGACGACGGATGCTCGGAACTATGCATACGAATTCCCGAGGAAAACGAGATACAAAAGAAGAAAGGAGCGAAGAGTAAGAGAGCGAGCGAGTGCGATGTTTGCGGACAAACGCGTGCAAATCCATCTGCTTTGGTCGTACATATGCGCGTTCACACTGGAGAGAAACCGCTTGAGTGCGATGTGTGCGATATGAGCTTTAAGACATCTGGCGGTTTGAAACACCATATGTCCATTCACACCGGAGAGAAACCGTACGAGTGTGATGTGTGCGATAAGAGCTTTCGCGAATCTGGTCATTTGAAAAATAACATGCGTATTCACACCGGAGAGAAGCCGTACGAATGCGACGAGTGCGAAAAGAGTTTTCGTCATTCCAACGGTTTGCGACAACACAAGCGCAGGTGGCACTAGGCCTTTTGTAATACCAACGCATCTTGATACCCACACGTATACATCACTGACTCGCGTGTGCATCGCGCGAAATATCAAACGAAGAAACGCGTAGCAAAAACTAAAAAAGGTGCCAGAATTTGGACGTTAAACAAACGCTCTTTCAATACACACACACTAACGCACGCACATCGCGACTCTGAGTAATACCTCAGAGAGTGTGTGAAAGTGAGAGAATACGCCGCTCCTTTCTCTCTCTCTTCTGCGCACCCACCGGTTGGTTGATGTGATGCGCGCATAGTCATTCATGGGAGCTCAATTGCAAACATTTAAAAGCGCTCCGGTGCTTTTCCTCTCGCTCTTGTCGCTGACTTTGTTCGTCTCTTCGTCGATGACCGCGATCGATAACGTGCTGAACCGAAGCTTGGGTTTAGCGTCTACGCCGGAGAAAATTAACCGGTACTATGCGATCACGTTTGGCGCGTACGCGGCGAAACCGGTGTTTGCGTTGGTGAGCGATTGGACGTTAGGGAAGGAGAGGAGGAAGTTTCTGACGAGAGCGAAGTTCGCGAGCGGGTATTGTTTTTTCGCGGCGGGATTTCAGTTTGCGCTGTCGTTCGCGAAAACGATCGAAGAGGTGTATGCGTTTGGGATTTTGATGACCGTGTGCGTGAGCGGCGCGTACGCGAGTTTAGATGGGATATTAGTGCGCGCGGCGAAAGGAGGAAGAGGAGGAGAGACTTCTTCGAGGAGGAACGAAGAAGAGATGCGACGGATAGGCGGTGAAATGAACGCGACAGAAGAGGAAGTAAACGCGATAGAGAATAGATCGAATAATACTAAGAGACGAATAACGCAAGTGAACGTGCAAACAGTCGCTATGGCGACGCGAACGTTTGCGGCGATTTTAGGGAGCGCGTGCTCGGTTTTGTTTTTGGAGGTGTTCACGGCGAGAGCGACGATTGCGATGTCGAGCGGGTATGCCGTTCTGGCGGCGATTTTGGCGTCGCGAATTAAAGAAGACAGTGGTAGCAACAATGGAACAGGAACGCAGGATTTGGATGAAGATTTGGAAACGAGGCAGCGAAGAAGAGTTGATACGATGGCAGCAACGACAACATCGACGAAGAAGTGGCCGTGGAGAAGATTCTTTTCGGACCGCGAATTCATCGCGCTCGCATTGGCGTTATTCCTTTATCGAATCACGCCAACCGCCATGGATACGTACAATTCGTTCATCTACTCCATCTACGACCATAAACTACCGAACAGCGCATTCGGTATGTTTCAATTCTTCTCCAACGTCGGCGCGCTCTTTGGCGCGTTTGCGTTTTCCTTCTTCCACAACAAATACTTAGTCGAGAAGAAACAACAACGAGACGACGAAACCCTTCCCGGAAGAGGAGGAGAATCCAGACCATCGTCGTCGAATTATCCAAACGCTCGGAATCGGCAAAAGCAACTCCTTCTCCAAACGCCTCGTTCGAAGATGAACGTCTTCCTCCTCGGCGGACTCGCCGACGTTGGCTTCCAACTCGTGCGTCTGTTCGCCATCTACCACCCGCCAAAAATCAACCAAAGCAACAGCGGCGTGCGCGCGGCAATTACCCTGTCCGTTCTGGAACTCATCGTTTCATTCGGTTCTCGATTCGCGTACATGCCCATCGTCATCCTCTCCGCCGTCGTCGCCGAAAAGTGCGAAAACAAAGAAGCCTTCTCCTTCTCCACCTTGGTCTTCTTCGCGGACCTTTCGTCCATCTTCGCCGGCTTCATCGCCGCCGATATCGTCGAGAGATGGAAAATAGGCGCCGCTGTCAAACGAAAGTTAGACATGATGTACATCACCGGACGCTCCTGGCGTCCTCTGAAAAACTTCGTCTACCTGTGCGCGTTCTTAAAGCTCGCCGCGGTCGCCGCGACGCTTCTACTGCTCAAGTTTGTCTTATCTCGCTCCGACGACGAGGAAAACGAAAGCGAAGAGTACCACCACCACCACCGAAGCGCACCCGCGACAGAGGAAGAAGAAGAAGAAGAAGAAGAAGAACGAGGCAGAGAGAGAGAAGGTCTGAATAGTAATAGCAATGACAACGTCAACGATGACCAGTTTAGTCCGTACAGAATAGACAGATAGTTTTAATGTGACGATAGAGAGAGTTGCAGATAAATATCGCACAAAAAGTGTGTCTCTCGCGTGTCCTTTGGAGCTTTTTCTTCAAAAAAAGATACGCATTCCGATGCGAAAAGTCGCGCGATAAAAGTACGCTTCAGAATGAGGATATCTTCTCTTATTTCACGACGGACGTCTTCTCCCGTCGTTTTACTCGCGACGACTGGGAGACGACGCGCGCGAGCGGTGGTTAAATCGTCGAAGTTTGAGGGAAAGAGGCGGAGGAAAGAATTCGGCACCCGCGCGTCCAAAACGTCCGTGGAAAGAGAGGAAAACGCGAATGAGAAAAGTGAATTGAAAACGATTGAAAATGGCGCGGTGGTCACTCGATTGTGGTCGAACGTGAGCAAAGACGCGGATGGTGGCGGGTACGCGCACGAGTCTGGGTCTGTTTTAGGAAACGCGGCGTTGATTGCTGGAACCACCGTGGGGGCAGGCGTACTGGCGTTACCCGAGATAACTGGCCCGACTGGCTTTGTTGCGAGTTCGGAAATGTTGGTGGCGATGTGGGCGTATTTCGTCGCGACGGGATATTGTCTCGCGGAGGTGAACTTAGCGACGCTGTGCGCGCTCGGTGGGAGCGGTTCGAAGAACGGGGTGAGTTTGTTTTCGGTGACGCGTTCGACGCTCGGGAAGGGCGGGGCGGCGATTTTTTCGCTGGCTTATGTTTTTATGCACGAATGTTTAACCGTCGCGTGTTGTTTGAAAGGGGCGGAGATTTTGTCAAGCGGTAAGTACATAGCTGACGTTGGATTTAACGAAGCGATTGTGCTGTTTGGAGGTTTCATCGGTTTATTCGTGGCTTTGAGCAGTGAAAAAGTATTAGATTTTACCAATCGATTATTGGTGCTTTTCATCGTCAGCGCTTTGATCGGGCTGGTGAGTTTATGCTGCGGGGACGTAGACGTGGCGAATTTACAGAGGAGTGATTTTAGCGTGGTCGGGAACACCATACCAGGTATCGCGGTCGCGTTCGTGTATCAGTCGGTGTTGCCGTCGGTGGTTTCCTCGTTGGAGGGCGACGTGCCAAAGATTAAAAAGGCAACGGTTCTAGGAACGGCGGTGCCGTTAGGCATGTTTTTGTTGTGGAACGCGGTCGTTTTAGGTGCTTTATCCGGAGAGGATTTAATGGCGCCAGGTGTGAATCCAGTCGACTTGTTAGCCTCGAAAATTGAAAACGGCTACGGCACATTGTTAATCGACGCTTTCTCCTTCAGCGCGGTGGCAACCTCCTTCATCGGATTCACCATCGGTTTGAAAACGTTCATCGCGGATGGGTTACAATCGGTCAACGTGAAATCCGAACCGATATCCTACGCGTTGACGCTGATTCCACCGCTAACTTTTGCGATAACCTATCCAGACGTGTTCATTTCCGCGATAGACAACGCCGGGACGTTCGGGGTTATCATCATCTTTGGCTTATTGCCTCCTATGATGGTTTACAATTACCGCAAATCCGCCAGAGAGGAGTATGAAGAGACGGACGCGCTCGCGTCGACCGAAAGGATGCGACAAAAAGCCTTGGTCGATTCCATCGCTTTACCAGGGGGCGACGCGACCTTATTCGCCATCTTCGCCTTTTCCGCGTACGTCATTTTGCAAGAGACCCTCGAACGCATCGTCGTCTAAAAACGAAGTTCGAGGGAGAGGACGAGACAGTCCGGCTCGCGAAGTACCGAGCGCTCGTCGTGTACATGAAAACGTTTTTATAAAATAGTAAAAGCTGATAACAGCGTAGCCATAAACTAGCGTAGATAGCGACCGACGCATTTCTCCTTTGGAGAAGATGACGACGACGAATTGTATGTATATAAATATGTATGTGTTGCATCATTGTTTGATACTACTCCCGCGCAAGAGAAGAGAGAAAGAAGGAAGGAAAGAGAAGGAAGGAAAAAAAAAGTGCAGCCGCCAAAAAACAAAGCTCATTTCCCCATTCCAAAGCGCACCCGCGTCGCACTCACCGTCGTCGTTCTCGCGAGCTCACGGACAATAAAGACTACTTTTTTATTGAGAAGGAGAAGAACACGGAGAGATATGAAAAACAAAAAGCGCAAGCAAGAGCGCCAGGCGCGCTTAGAGCAGGACGACTTTGAAAATCGAATCCGCGACGAACAGAAGAAACATCGACACATCGACCGGACGAAAGTCTTGCTCGGCGAAGCCGGCGATATCGCCTCGGATTCCGAGGACGAGTTCGACGAGGACTACCAAGGTCAGTTTGGCACCGTCGTCGAGCACGGCGCGCTGTTTAAACCGGAAAAGAAAGGCGTGGACCCGGAACACACGGGAATCAACAGGAAAGAAAAGACGCTCTTGCTGACCTCGAGAGGGGTCGTCGCTCGATTTCGGCACCTGATGCAAGATTTGCTCTGTTTACTTCCGAACGCGAAAAAGGACGCAAAAATCGATTCGAAAAACGATAAGCGAGCGGTGGTAGAGTGCGCGGAGCTGCGCGGGTGCAACAACGCGATATTTTTCGAGTCTAGGAAACGGCAAGATTCGTACGCGTGGTTCGCGAAGACGCCGGAGGGACCGTCGATTAAATTCCACGTGGAGAACATCCACACGATGGCGGAGTTGAAGTTAACCGGGAACCACTTGAAGTTTTCCCGTCCGAGTTTACACTTTGATCCGAAATTTGACGACGAAGCGCACACGAGAGTGATTAAAGAAATATTAGTCCACTGCTTTGCGACGCCGTGGAAACATCACGCGATGAAACCGTTTTACGACCACCAGATGTGCTTTTACTGGGAAGACGGACGCGTGTGGTTTCGAAACTACCAAATCGTCCACCCGGAAGGGAAAGAAGTGCGTGCGAATTTATCCGAAAACACCGGCGTTTCCGCTGGTTTATCTCTCACCGAAGTTGGCCCGCGCTTTTGCCTCCACCCGATTAAAATCTTCCAAGGCGCGTTCACCGGGAAAGTCCTCTACGAGGACGAACTCTTCGTCAACCCAAACGTCAGACGCGCCGACGCGAAGAAAAAAGACAGCGACGTGTACGCCAGAAAAGTCGCCAAAAAACAAAAAAGGAAAGCGCACGTCGCCATGAACCAACTGAAGAGGAGAGAGGACGATTTAGACGGGTTTTTTCGCGACGACGAGGCGTTTTAGATTATCCTTAGAAAAAAAGTTGTATATTAGAATAAAGTTTTATGTTTGAGAGACAAACGAAATTCTCGTTAAAAGAATCCGCCACTTTAAAGAAAACACTCTTTTAAACCACCACACGAGCGATGATGGCGTGGACGAACGAAGAGCACGAGGAGAAAGAGAAAAACGCTCTCGTCGTTCCTCTTCGAGGAATACCTTCCTCCGTTTCGAGATCCGTCCACGCCATGCGGCTGCGCTCGAGGCATACGAAACATTTGCAAAAAGAGAAGCGGACGTTGCGAGCGATGAGAACGGAAGGCGAGGACGACGACGACGAAGAGGAAGAGTACGCGCGCGACGAGAGAAAAACGAAAGCGAAGATTCAGCGAACGAGAATAGACCGACGCGTGGTGGTACCGGCGAGCGTCGAGAAAGAAGAAGAAGCGGAAGAAAAACGAGAGGCGAATTTGAGTTTGTTTCCTTTCCTCGGGAAGAGGACGAGCGGTCGAGCGCCGATGGGAAACAATAACAATGTCAACGAAAAAACGTCCATCCGGAAGCAGTGCGCGGAGAACGTCTATAAATTGGTGGTTCAGAGTTTACAGAGCGGAGATTTAGAACTCACGGCACGCACGACGGCGGCGTTGTTAGCCATCAGTAGGAAGCGGATGTACCGCGAGGAAGAGACCGAGGACGGAGGACGGAAGAACGCCGAGGAGGAGGAGGAGGAGGAGAACGACGACAACGACTTCGACGAAGAGGAAAAGGAGAAGCGGAGAAAGAGAAGGACGTTAAATTGGCACCCGAAAGTCGCGCGGGACGATTGGGAGATGTGCAAAAAGCACGAGCGAATGGCCATGAAGAGTTGTTTGGAGTTGATGAGCGGTGCGAGAGGAGATGTAGAGGAAGACGAGGAAGAGAGAGACGCGCGGGAGATTTACACGAATTTAGTAAAGGAGGCGAGCATTGTTGGTGAGAGACAACAGGCGAGGTTTGAACGCGCGTTCGGTGAGTTTTTCCGAGCCGCGAGGAGGAAGGCGAGAGAGGCCAGGAAGAGCTTAGAGAGGGAGAAGGCGTTGAGGAAGGCGAAAATGAGAAAAGAAAATGTGAAGAATAGGAAAGCGCTGCCGCGCGCCGGTCGATTCGGTGGGTATGGCGATGACGACGAAGGCGAGGAAGAAAAAGCGGAAGAAGAAGTTCAGGAACTAGAGATAAACCTCGAGCCTGAAGTAGCCGATGCAGTCCGGTTGCTCGAAGGTCGTGGAGTGAAGATATACAATTTTACCGACAGCGAGAAGCGAAAACTTTTGCAATCCAGCATGCGCTCGCTCACGGATGCGGCGATGTTGAAATTCGCGCTTTGGTTCGAATCTATAAAAGACAAGACTGTCCAAAGACACGTCCTGAGGTTGGAAATGTGTCGAACTCCGTTGACGAGTAAAGAGATAGAAATGAAACGAAGAGGTAAATCGATTACGAATAAAACCTTAGATGCGAGAGCAAAGAGTGGTGCGTTTGGAGACGATTCGCTACGAACGAATGCAATCATTTCAATTACGGGTTTATTGGAGGCTAGGGCGACTAATAATAACCTCAATAACAACGGACGACGGGAAGACATTGGTGCGGATTTTTCGTCGTCGTCGTCATCGAGCGACGATGCGATCAAACTTTCCATCGCCTTAGCGATGCTAGGTTTGGCCGAAAATCCAGCGATATCACAAGACCCGGAAATAACATTAGTCAACGTGGAAGAAACGTTGAGTAAGCTCGTTCAAGAACTCCCGAACGATAAGGACGCGAGAGAGGCTTTAGCTACGTTTTTGATTCGAGCGTACGAGCTCGGGTATCGAAAAGATCAAGCGGACAACCGAAGGATGAAAGGTTTTATTTCGTCTAAATCTCGACCTCTTGACTGCATGGATGCGCAAAACATAGTGAATGCATGTCTCGCTACTACTCGAGTCGACCCAACGTGTGAAATAGCCATGCATTTTTTAATGCATTGCTGGAAGTACAATTATAAAGCGGAGGATGCTCAACTCGTAAAAGGAGTGGATTTTTTGGAAGACGCGTTAGATCACGACGACGCTGAAGGGATTTTCGTCGAATCGGATAACTTTGGCGCGTTGGATTCAGCTAGCGTCAAATACATCGGAAGCGCGATTGATGCAAACGAACTTATACACGCCGCATGCGAACGTGTCGAGTGTTTGCCGAAGGACGAACAGTCTTGGAAATATTTGAGCACGGCGCTAGTAGGTGTCGAAACGTGTACAACAGGAGAAAGTGAAAACGCGTACGCGAGACAATACGAGATAATCTTTCAAAACGTGAGCATGAATCGCGCGTGGTGGCCGCAACGGATGTTCGCCAATCCAAATGAAATTTCTTCCTCTAGCGTCGCGCTTTGCAAATACAAAGCCATCGTGGCGTGTATCGCATTTCCGTTGGATGAAAGATGTGAGCGATACGTGAATACATTTCAAACTTTCCTTACAAAAAATGCAAAATTGAGTCAAAACTTCTCCGGCGTTATTTCATTGCTTTCGTTTTTGAAGTACCGCGTCAAGGAGAAATACAAACGATTGCTTACTCCGGAAGATGAAAACGTTTTACGCGACTCGGTGAAAACTAAAGAAGACGACGAAAAGGAAGAAAGCGAAGAAGACGAGCTGAAAGACGTTGAAGTAGACGACGCGATGCTCTAAAGATGTAAAACAGTAGCCATAGTATTCTATCATGCCATAGTACATGTGTAACAAGATAAAGCAATGTTGTAAAAAAAGATAGCGCCGCATTTAAAATTTTACTTCTGCACGTCCAACGTGATGTATACCGGACAATGATCGCTTCCCTCCATCTCCGTCAACATACCGCTGGATATCACCTTCACCTCTGCATTGTGTTTGAACATTCCTTCGCTCGCGAGGAAGTAATCCAAGCGCAAACCTCTATTCCTCGGCCTGTTCCCGGCTCTTTGAGACCAATACGAAAACCACCCCGTCTGCGTAGGATTGAAATGACGAAACGCGTCTTTCATTTTGCACTCTTTCATCATCACTCCAAAAGCGTTCCTCTCTTCCGCCGTCGTCCCGGCGGACTTTGGAATGTGCTTCGCGTCTACGTTATAAATGTCGATATCCAAATGCGCGACGTTCAAATCACCCCCGTAAATCGTCGGTTTCTTTGCTTGCAACGCGTTCAAATGCTCGCGACACTCCTTCTCCCAAGTGTTGATTCTCCAATCCAAACGATCCAGCTTTTGCCCGCTGTTTGGAACGTACGTGAAAACCGCATTGAACGTTTCGTATTCCAAGGTAATCGCGCGACCTTCCGAGAGATGTTTCTTCCCATCGAGCAACCCTTCCGTCACTTTCAAAAGTTTCGGTCCGTCGTACGGAGTCGTCGTCGTCGTCGTCGTCGCCGCCGTAGGGGTTGGCGTTTCCTTCTTCTTCCCGTCGCCGCCGCCGCCAAACATATCCTTAATCGACGTCTGTTTCATCGGCGACTTCGCTCCTCCTTTCCCATTCTCCGCCGTTTCCTCGTTATTCATTTCTTTGCACGCGCTCCTCGCCAAAATGCACACCCCGGCGTACCCTTTCTTCGCCGTCGAACACGCAAACTTCACCGTCGAAAACTCCGGCAACAACGCCTTCAACTGTTTCGTCGCCTCGTCCACGTTTTCCGGATTCAACTTGTGCTCGGAAAACATCAACACGTCGCACTCTGTTTTATCCACCACAGCGCGCAAACACTCCGGTTTATTCTTCAACATCGCGCGCAAACCGGCGACGTTAAACGCCACCGCGATAAACTTTTGCCCTTTGAACGTGGCGTTTTTCGCGGACCACACCGGGAGATACGGATGGCTGAAGAAATCATTCTTGAGCGCTTGGAGCGGGACCGGTGGGCCCAATGGATTTTCTGGATATTTTGCTTTCTTTGTCGGTGGCTTCTCGTCGGCGTCGACTGCGGTGGTGATTATCACGTAGTCGTCGTCGTCGCGAGGCGCTTTCTTCTTCTTGGCGCTCGATGGAGACATGCGGTGGCTTTTTTTATGATGACGATGATGATGGTAAGTAAAGTGCGCGCGCGCGGAGTTTTGGAGATTTTTGAAAAGTCAAAGTGAGAAGAAGCTTTGAATGGCGAAACCCTAAAGTCTAAACCCTAAGCCTCTCTCTTAGGGTTGTAGGGTTTGTGTGTCAACGAATACCTAACGAACTCATCTTCAGAACAACCACATCATGTCGCGTCTGCTGCTGCTCCCGTCGTCGCGACTCCTCCTCTCCTTCTCCGCGAAGAGTGCGACGAGACCGACGACGAGATTTGGCAACAACGCGAGGACGGGTAGTGGTAGTAGCACACGCGTTGCTTTTTGTACTCGTCGTTGCGGTCGTTTGGTAGCGCGTCGTTGCGGTCGTTTTTGGGTAACGACTTCGGCATCTTCGTCTTCGTCTTCGTCTTCGTCTTCCTCGGGGGGAAGTCTGCAGCAGACGTTAGATGCGAACAGAGCGAAGAACAGACGCGAGTGTCTCTCGATTCCGACGGCGATCATAGCCGTGAAATCCTCCGGTGGTGGAGACGAGAATACGCTGTATAAAAAGTTAGAGCAAGATTTTGAGACGAAGATAAAGAGGTACACGAAGTTTGAGATGATTGCGACGCCGCAAAATCCAAAGAATGAAAAGACGATCGAGGAGCAAAAAGAGAGCGAAGGCGAGCGGGTGATGAAGAAAATCGATCCGAGAGATTACGTGGTTTTGATGTGCGAGAGAGGAAAATCGTTCACGTCGGAGAAGTTCGCGTCGGATGTGCTCGCGAAGAGCGGGGATCTCGGCCACGGGAGATTGGTGTTCGTTATCGGAGGGCCCTTTGGTCACGGGAAAGAAGTAGAAAGAAGAGCGGACGTGTCGCTGCGGTTAAGCGAGATGGTTATGAACCATCGTGTGGCGAGGATGGTTTTGTTGGAACAGATTTATAGGGCGTGGACGATTGTTCGAGGAGAACCATATCACCATTAATTTATTTACGTGTAAAATATAGTTACCGCGCGTTTAGCTTGTAGATTTGTTGTTATCAACGTGCATTAGTTTTCGCTATCATTTCAACTATACTAGGTAACTCTATTTTTTCTTGACTAAATACGCGCCGCACTCGAGATGCGGCGTGTACGGAAACTGGTCAAACACCGCGAAGCGCTTCATATCGTGCGTTTCGGAGAGGATGCGCATATCTTCGGCTAACGTCTCCGCGTTGCAGCTAATGTAGACGATATTCTCAAATCTTTGAAGCATTTTGGAGACTTCTGGACCGCATCCAGCGCGAGGTGGGTCTACGAGGACGGTTTTTATGTTCAACGCGGTCAAATCTAACTCAGTGTCCTTCAATCTCGTGAACTTGCGTTCGCCGTCGATGGCTTGCACGACTTCTTCGGCGGATAATCGCACGACGTGCGTGTTTGTAATCCCATTCATTTCTATGTTTTCTCGAGCGGCAGCTATGTTCGTTTTCGAAATTTCTGTCGCTAAACACGTTCGAAAGAGCGGCGCTAACGCAACCGTGAAATGTCCGTTCCCGCAATAGAGTTCTAGAAAATCATCGTTCGCATTCGAAGCAGACGTGCAGCACGACCGAGCAAACTTGAGCATTTCAGTCGCAATCTGTGCGTTCGGTTGCGCGAATTGCCCTTCTAATTGTTTATACTTCAAAACCTTACCGTCGTCCAAGTGAACGTTTTCCGTCACAAACGCGTCGCCGATGACTTTTTTCATCCTATTCGCTCGCCCGATAATCGACACGTTCAACTCCGGATGCCTCCTATTCATCTCCTCGCGCATCCCTTCCGCCGCTTTCACCCACTCTTCGTCCAACTTCCGATGATAGCACATCGTCACCACCACATCTCCGCTGGTCGCGGTCAGAAACTCCACCTGAAACAGCCTCCTCCGCAAATTCGCGTCGTCTTTTTCCACTAAACTCCTCACCGAAGGCATCGCCGTTCGCATCGCGTCCGATCCCATCGGGAACGAATCCACAAAAACCGTCTTTTTCTCCTTGTAAATCTTCCCAGATGGCAGCACCGACGTCCCCAAAACTTCAACCATGCTGTACCTCGCGTCGACGGGTCCGTCCAAGTGTATCCCGAACACCGCGCGCATGCGAAAACCGCCGCGAGTTTGCTTCGATTTGTAAATTTCGTCTTCTCGCGTCGTTGGCAAAACGGAAGTCCCAAAGTACGCCTTCGCTCGCGAAATTTTCTCTCGCAACTCTTCCTCGTACGCGTCCGGGCGGCACTCGATGTCCAATCCTCGTCCTTTTTTGAACGACGACGTCGCATCGCGCGGGAGTGAATGTTTTTTTGGCTCGTTGGTCGGTAGTGCTTCTTCGTCGGTCGTCGTCGTCGTCGAGGAAGAAGAGCAGCAAAAGCGCGTCGACGACGACGACGCGTGGCGTCCCGCCGCCGCTGCTTTTGCGATTTCGCTTCGTCGTCGTTGTGAACACCGAGGAGAAGTGGAAGGAGGAGAAGAACACGAGCGACGGAACGATTTCGGCGAGAAGAGCTTCGCGCGAGCGAGAAGAAGCGAAGAGGAAGAGGGAGACATCGTTGCTGTTGTCCGCGCAGAAGCGTGAATGAAGAGTGTATCTCTCACTTTTCCAATTTTGTGTTTTGATGTGACTATTGTTTTTCTCTCTATTTTTTTTACTCTCACGCGGTGAAGGCAGACACCGCGCCGGCTAAGACTTTCTCGTGCGCGTCGATGTCGCCAAAATAAGAACACCTGAGGTCTTCTTTTTCCACGTCTTCGTCGTCGTCATCGCCGTTCTCTTCGCGTTCGAACAACCGGCTGCTGAAACGCCTGGATTTGAACTGCCCGAGAATCGGCGGCGAGGCTGGTTTGTTCATGGCTTTCTCGAGGAAAGGAAGACGCGAGCCGGGTCGGGCGAATAACGCGCCGTTTTGGGAGAGCAACGCGAGTTTGGAGACGACGCTGTTGGCGAAGGACTCGTGGATTCGCGCGGCTTCGGCGACTGGGAGTTGCGAGAGCGCTGGATAGGAGGAGTAGAGGGAGGACCCTGCGGAGGAGCGCGTTTCCGAACCGAGGGAGGACCAGAACGAAACGTTTTCGTTTCTTCCCCGAGAAGATGTTGTCGTCCATCCAGTTTGGAATGGTGTGCTGGATGGCCGAATGATCGGTTCGGAATCGGTACCGTCCAGCGCTGTCGTCGTCCTCGTCGTCGTCTGAGGTGCTCCTGTATCGGCAGCGTCGCGTTGCAAATGTTGTCCCGCAGACGAAGCTGTCATCGTCAGCGCAGAATCTGGAAACGTCACCTCTCTCACGCATTTCACCGCTTCGCGATACGCGCACGTCGCAATAGCCACGTCCCTAAACGTTGGTCGTTCGTGCTCACCTAAAGCGTCCGCGTGGTTTCGTCGGTCAACGCTCGCATTAGCGTTCAACATTTCGTCCCCAAACTCGTCCACGTTGCTAAACATGGCGGCGGCGATTTCCACCCCTAAGTCGGCGAGCGCGCCGTAATCTTCCACCGCTTGCGCCGCTCTTTTAGATGCAATCGATGCTTGCGAATGCCTGTGTTTGCGCATTTGTATCGCTTCGAGACTTAGCATTCCACCAATACTTCCCCCTACGCCATTAAATCCGTCTCCCCCTGCTACGCCTCCTTCTCCTCCGGACATGGATACCGCAGACGGAGGTCCCGCACTCGATCTCGCGTCCGCAATTATAGCCTTCTCGTGGAAGTCACGCATGGCTCGCGCTATTGCCGTTGCTGGTGCTAAAGCGCACGCTAAAAATGCGCGCTTGATGGATAAAACGTCCAAGAAATCTGGCGTCTTTTCGCCGTCTTCGTCCTCGTCCTCGCCGTCTTCGTCGGCGTTCGCATCCGCTGACGCGTATCGTCTTCTCCCCGGCGCCACGAGGCCAAACGCAGCGGAGGCCATCGCATCGCTCCCACTGTACAGTAACGGTAATCTTCCGTACTCGAAATCGTCACCACTCGCAATTTTTAAGCAATCGTCGAACGCCAAGACTTGTGAAAATGCGTATTCCGAAACGAATTCGCCCCGCATTGCTCTCATCAACGGTTCCAACGCCGTGCGTTCCGTCCCCGATGCTCTCGTGTCCGGTCGAAACGCGTACGGTTCGTTCAATATCGATTCGCAGACGTCTCTGCAAATTTTAAACGCGACGTAAACGACGTACCCTGGAACAAACTTTGAAACCAAGGAAAAAAGAGACATCGACGGCGCCAAACGAAACCAGCTCAAACACATTTGAGCTACAAACGCGACGACAACCATCTTCGCGGAATACAACACCACACTCGGATCCGTCGCAACATCAAACGCGATTCGTTTCACTCGAAAATATCGTCTGCGTTGACCGGTTCGTGAAAGCTGAAAGTGCAAGTCGTCGTGAAATTTCGGAAACGTAAGCGCCGCCAATCGCAATTTCTCCAACGGGTTGTTGCGAGCGCTTGCGCTCGCGACTTTCTCCCTCAACATCGAATCTTTGCTCGCACCAACACCACCACCACCACCAAACTGGTTTCTCGACTTTTCTAACCACGACAAAATCCGCGACGATTGCACGATTCTATCTCCGTAACCCGCAAACAACGGCGCTAAAACTTTTCTCGCGTTTGACCGAACCGACCAATTCCACGTCGCCCACGCGCGAGTCAAACCTAAACTCCCCATCGACAACACGAACGCGTACAAGGCGCCAAAAATGCCAACGTTATCATTACTGCTACCACTTTTACTACGATTACTAAACATTGGCATCAAAAACATCCCACTCACGAAAACTCTGACGAAAACAAACGCCAACGCGTCCGTCGCTCTCTTCGCTTTCCATCGCGTCGCGTTCCTCAAGCGCGCTTCGTTTAACCGCTTCGAACTCGAAGACCCCGCGAATTCAGGAAGCGCAATCCCGTGACTCGAATCTAATAAATCTCTCGAGATGAGAAACTCCCCGCCGCACGACGACGACGACGACGACGACGACGATGCTCCCCCGCCGTTGTTGCCGCTCGCCGCCGGCCGCCCGCCTCTCGCCGTGACCAACGAAATCGGCACCAGAAGGAGGAAAAAACTCGCAGACGTTCTCGCAAAAGTTGCGAACGTAGCGCGGCGCACCAGGAACAGAAGGAAGTAAAAAGCAGACACCTGTATCGTCGTTGTTGTTGTTCGTTTATTCCGCAATCGCAGAGAGAGAAAGAGAGAGAAAACGAATCAGAAAGAGAGACGATGATATCGATAAAAAGGGGAAAAGCGCTCTCTTCCCCTCTTTTGGGGAAAAGTAATTTGAATTTTGCGCGCAAAACTTTCTCTCTCTTTCGAGTGAGAATGATGATGACGATGATACGACGACGAGTAAAAAAACGTACCGGTGCGGTGGCACCGAGCGACGCCCAGATGACGCACGCAACCGTTCGGAAGAACGCGACGTCCGATAGGTCTTTCTGCCAAAACTCTTTTCGGTATCGGTCCATCTTCGGTTTATTATTTTATGAAGGCGAAAGTAGGGGACGACATGAAACGTCTAGTGTTTAGGGTTTTAGTAGGGAGTTGAAAGAGGCGAAGGGGAAGACGCGCCGGAGAGAAAACATACAGAGGTATCGACTCGCGTCAAATAAAAAGGTTTAGTTTTAATCTCTCTCTCTCTCTCTCTGGGTGCGCGTGTGTTGTCTCACTGCTATTGTTACTTGGTATTTGTTCATCACGTTTTACTTCTTCTTCTTTTTCTTCTTTTCGTCCTCCGCGTCCTTCTTCTTGTTCCCGGCTTGCGACAAGATGCAATTCCACACGATGGAACAGCACGACATGTACAAAACCTGCCTGTTCACGGGCACGACGGCAAAGTTAATCGCACTCGCGGGCACCCAAAACGCCCACCCTTTCTGCAACGTCGGCAACGCGTCTCTCTGCACTTTCTCCGTCCAACTCGCGACGGTGAAGGTGTTCGTCAGCGCTTGCGACCAGGCGAAGAAGCACGCCACCACCACCGGTCCGAGCGCCGCTTGGTTCAAGAAAACTTTCGTCGCGAACGGTTTAAGGTTAGACGCCGCCATCGAACCCGGTACGGTCGGCCATTTTTTACCCAAATATATGTACCAGACGTGTTGCAACGGTCCGTAAAACGTCAGGTTGAACAGAGACTGTCGCGCCGTTCGATAGTAGTCGTATTTATCGCTTCCTTCTTCTTCTTCTTTCCGTGGTGTCCCTTTGGGAAGAGGTTTTCCCCGTTTTTGCAACGTCTGCGCGACGCAATCGCCGACGATGCCTAACCCAGCGCTCGTGAGCGCAGATTTCATCATCGGCGGTAAACCCGACTTTGAGAAAGACGACGACGACGATGAAGAAGAGAAAGAGGAGGACGAAAATCGCGACGACGCCATCGTCGTCGTCGTTTGCGCGCCTCCTCCTCCTCGCGGAGACGACGAGAGACCGTTGAGGGATTTCCCCCCAAAACCGTCGCATTTTTTACGCATCGCGCAGCGCTTCCAAAACTCCTCCCCGCGACGACGAAAACGGCTGCTGCCTCCTCCCGCTCTGTTTCCACCGCCCGAGTTGAACGCGTCCGCGCCGAACTTTCCGAGCGCGAAAAATCGCATCGTCGTCGTCGTGTTTTTTATCGTATTATTAAAAGTTGTTTGTTTGCGTGTGTGTGTTCTGAAGTAAAAAAGAAGCGGAGATGCGCGTAAAAGAGCGTATTCGTAACGCGTACGAATAACGCATCATCACATAATGCATCACCCGCCGCTAATCGGTGGAATAATCGCCACTTCATCGCCACCTCGAACTAAATCCTCGTCGCTCTCGCAATATTCTCGCTCCACGCTCACCGCGCACGTTTCTAAAATCGCCGCCAACTTTTTCCCGTGTTTCTTCGCCAGCGTTCGCTTCAACTCGGCGACGGAGATTTTATTATCAGTAGTAGTAGCAGGATTAAGGGCGATTTGTTCGGAGGCGATTTGGCCTTCGGTGGCCTCTCGCGCCGCGGCAAAGTAGAGGACGGTTATCATATATCGTCTCTCTTTCTCTCTCTCGCAGGCGCGTGATCTGTGTTTTATTTTTGTAACGCAGAGGCGTGTGTCGTGTATGACAAAAAACTCTCGCGCGTGTTCTACAACCGCGACTCGAGATGAACTATTATATTCGGTCTCTCTCTCTCTCTCTCTCTCTCTTTCTCTCTGCTACGCCATCATCATGCTGCTAAACCTCCAATCTCCAATCTTATCGCTCTCTCGTTTTAAATTTTTCTTAATCTTTTCGACCAAGTTTGGATCTTTCTCGCGCAACTCTTTCAAGCTTTCGCCGTCGATGGCGAGCGCTTCGACGTAGCCGCGAGCGACGATGGTCATTTGGCGCGGATTGCCGGTTAATAACGCTTTACCGCCAAAATGACCGCCAGGGGCGAACGTTCTGACGATTTTACGGATTTGTTGCGGGTTTCTCATGTTTATGAGTTCGTTTTCGTCAAAGTCGGCGTCTCTGGCGACCATCGCGGCGCGGCCTTTGAGGACGACGAAGAAGGTTTTGTTCTTGTCGCGGTCGCCTTCGCGGATGATTTTTTCACCGGATTCGTAGCGGCGCTTTTTTGCGGACTCGACGATTAACGCGCGTTCATACGGGGACATGCCTTTGAAGACTTGGACGGAGTCTATGAGTTTTTTGTCGCGCGATTTTCGCCAGCTCGTTGAGAGTTGTTCGCGGTATTCGATTTCGTCCATTTTCTTGGCGTAGTAGCCCATCATGGCGTCGCCGTCGGTGGAGAAATCGGACGTGGCCGACGTGAATCGGTCTTGGTCATTGTCGTCGTCATTGTCACCTTCTTTCGTCGACGTTTTCTTCTTTTGTCCGCGCAATCGTTGCGCACGCAACGTTGCTCTCTTAAAATCCATCTTGTCTACGACTAAACACGTCGTCGAGGTTTTCGCGACGACGGTTTCCCCGGCTCTGTGGTTGTCGTGAATCAACGATTGCTCGCCGAAATACGACCCAGAACTGGCCACGCCAGAGTTTGGCGTCAACGCTTTCCCGCGAACGATCAATGTCATCTCCTTCTCTACTTCGCCACTTTTGCTAATCTCCTGTTTTGGCTTGAACACTTTCACTCTACACATCTTCGCCAGCTCGTTGGAGACGTCCTTGTCGAAAATCCCAAGCTCACGAAATCGTTTGGCGTTCATATCTCTGACTATAACCCGTTCTTTCCCGGTGATGTACTCTAAAATACTAAACATAGCCGCATAGTGCGGCGCAGTTCTCAAAAAGTGCGGAACTGCGCCTTTATACAATTTTAACGGTCCTTCTTTCAAGACGATGTATCGCATCGCTTCGATTGAATTTGAAAAAATGTGCGGTTTCAAATACACGTACGCTCTGCTCGTATCGATAGGCTGCATCACCGCCACGCTCGCCGCCGCACTCAACACTCCGGACAATCCACCTAGCCACGGTGATCCGGGTGGAAACACTTCTTTCTTAATCATCCACTCGCTCGCGACGCTTTGCACGGTTAAATTCACCGAGGACCCCAACATATCTCTACACACGGACGCGCCGACCCCTTTATAAAACGCCTTCCACCCTTCCCCTTTCAGGATCGTCGCAAACGCGTTCGTCAACCCGGTGTATTCACACATATCCGCGGGGACTTGCATTCTAGTTTTTACTAAATCGAAAGGGTTCGAACTCACCGCGCCTAACGCGCCGCTCAAACTCCCCGCCACGAACCGCTTCCACGCCGGCACGGGAACCTCTTCGCCCGTTTCAGCGTCTCGATGTTTCCCCGGAGGGTGCAACGCCAACAACAAAGGTGTGAACAAACCAATCCTGAACATATTCTTGCTCGCTTCTCTCGCCACCGCCGACGGTAACCCTCGATACGGCCCAGCGATCAACCCTTCTCTCTTCGCCATGTTCCGTATCACTTCGAACGAACTCTTCCCCCAGTTGTTCTTCCCGGGTAATTGCTGCAACGTCTTCGCTCGGTCCATCGGGTTCGTGCAGCACACCGCCAGCGCGGACGCCACGCACGCGTTTGGAATCGACGTCCATCGCGGAAGCTTGATCTTTTGCAGAGGCGCGTTCAGCAGATTCTTTATGTTGTTGTTGTTGTTGTTAGTAATAGTATCATCCGCTTTGGTTTTGGAGGAATATTTCTTCTCGGCAATGCGCGGGAGTCTTTGTCTTTGTCTTCGTGAGGAGGAGGAAGAGGAGGAGAAAGAGGACATGGAGACTGAAAAAAACAACTTCTCTTTCTCTCTATCTCTCTCTCTCAGCGCGCTTTGTGCGTATTATATCGCGCAACCCGAGGGGGGGGGATGATAGTATTAATAGATAGGAGGTGGAGGTTTTTTGTGGTGCCGGCAAAAACGAACAAAAATGAAAAAAATGCAAAAAAATAATAAAGAGTCTAATAAATCAAAAAGTTCAGCACGCGCGATTCACTTCAACACGGCGCGGCGCGCGTCTGAAGACTACACATATATCGTTTGTATATATATATGACATAGACAATTTAATAAGACTACAAAAAGAAGGCTAGCACAAAAAAAAATCGTTTTACACGTCGATGCCCAATTGAGCGGCTTTCTCTTTCACGGTCAAGAGCGCGTTTTCTTTCTCCAAGAGTTCGAGTTCTTTTCGGAGCAGTAAGAGGTCGGACGGGGTCGTCGCCGGTTGGTCGAGCATTCCGAAGACTTCCTCGCCGCTGTTGTTGTTGTTGTTGTTTTCGTCGTCGTCGTCGTCGTCGTCGTGTTTGGTGTGGTGGTGCGAAGAGCTACGTTCGCTGCTAGATGATCTGCTATCGTCGGATGACGCGTTGTCTTCGTCTTCTTCGTCGCCGTCGAACGCGCCTTCGACTTCGTCCACGACGTCTTCCATGACGTCTACGAAGGATTCGTGCGCTTTTTCAACCTCGTCTTCTGCCTCTTCCACTTCGGAATTTCCTTCCTCGTCATCTTCCTCTTCGTGTGGATACAACGCTTGCGCGTACGACACCAAACCGGGCATGTTCAAATCCCAGCACTCGGCATGGTGCATTTTGTCGCATTTTTGCGTCAAGAATTGTCTCGGGTCCGCGACTTCGACTTTGGGTTCCACACCGGCTGTATCCGCTTTCCAGCCTAAAACCTCCCACCATTCCGCCGGTCTCCCTGGGTACTGATTGGCTGGAATACCCATGATGTTCACGGAGTGGTCGCACTTGTCCGTTGCTTCTCGGCCAGGCTCCACCGGTGGGTGTTTCGACGGTCCTTCTTTCAACGTCGAGCAAATACCAAACTTTAAGTCCGAACTGACTTGGCGAACCAAGTTACGAAACTTCAGCGGCCATTCCGATGGAGACTTGTGTCTCCACGCGTGATATTTATTGTATTCGGTCTCGTCTGTGGCAATTTGAGCTAATTTTGCCGCTAACTTGTCGATGCTCGAAAAGTCTCTCAAATCAATCACGGAGTCTTTGGACGGGATGTAATCCTCAACGCCATCCCAACCGATGTAAATCGGAATCGATCCTCTGGTCAGCGCATCGAATATTTTCTCCGTCATGTAATGCGGACACTGGACCCCGTTTTCCAACGCGAAGTAAAACATGTACCTCGATTTCAACTCCTGCTGCATTTCAAAGTCACCCAAACGTCCCGGGTCGTCCGGCGGCGGCGCGATGTTTTGCTCGCATCTCCCCATGCTAAACACCGGAAAGTGCTTCGATAACGCAACTAGCAAATTTATGCGATCGCGCTGGACGCAATCTTTGGACATCCACGCGACGACTGGGATTCGCTCTGCCATCGATTTCTTGAAATACTTGTAGTCTCTCATCAACGACCCAACCGACGGCCCGAATGGGTACCAGACGCTCGAACGCAAGTTTGAATCCGGATCGCCGTTAAACCAGGCCAAATATTGAATATTTTCCAACGATTTCTCGGAATACTCCGTATCGCCTCTCAATTCGTAACCGTAATGATCCGGCGACTCGTGCGCGTAATAAAAATCGACCACATCCGAGCTCAGTTTCGGTGGCGGATGAAACACGTTGTCTTCCGCTCTCGGAGTGACGTTCCCTTGCTTGAAATCGTCCTTGAAAATATACGCGAATTGACTGAATACTCGGACGTCGCACCCGGTAAAATCGCCGTTCGTGATATCCGTTCTCACTTGTTTGATACACATGCCCTCTTGAAACAACGAATCAAAGTTATACGTGTAAGAATCGTCCCACTCTCCCGGTAAGCACATGACGAACCCATCCTCGCCGCTGTTCCCGCTAAACGCCGGAGTGTGGTACCACGTACTCGTGTGACGCTCCCAGTTCGGATCGATCGAGGGAAACACCCCTAAATTCGGAATATCGCCCTCGATGGCAGATTTAATCGGATCGTCCGCGTTCGAGGCGTCGTTCAGCATTTCGGTGATCATCCGCAAGTCTTCCTGGCAAATGGGTGCGCCGTCGTCGAGGCCGTCGTCGGAGCCTAAATGACTACTACTACTACTGCTCGAAGACGAAGAGTGAGAGTAAGAAGAAGAAGATGAAGAACGTCGAGACGACGACGACGACCCCAATCGAAACAAAGAATTGGAGGAGGAAACTTTCCATCGCATCAATCCTCCTCCTCCTCCAACCGCGGTGGTCGCGGTGCCGAAACCTACCAGCGCCACCGCACCGAGCGTCGCGAGAATCGTCTTCGTTCCTCTCATCATCGGTTTTTTCCTCCCCGCGGTCCCGAAAGAAGACGAAGAAGAGGCGTCAAAAGCGACGTCGTTTTTCTCGTCACTTCTCGTGCCAGCGGAGGCGGCCTCTTCGACGTCGTCTATCGATCGATACGGCGTGGCGGCACGCATATCGCGGGTGGTCTTCTTTCCGTGTCTGCTCTGCCGTGAGCGCTCTGTCGCGTATCTCGAGCGCGCGCGCGATTGCAAAGTGAGGACAAATTTTTCATAGAGAAAAGAGAGCTTTTGATTTTTTAGGGTTTCAAAAAATTTTAGTGTTGATGGCTTATTTTTGATGAGTTCTTCGTGTGTAAGTGTGTGTTAAAAGAATATAAAATATGCGATTAAATAAAAACTCTTCTTTCTCTCTCTCTCTCTTTATCTTATGTGGTAATAGTAATAATTGATCGTTTTTCTCTCTTTCTCTCTCTATCTCTCGTCTTCCCCTTTTCTCTCGCGCTCCTTTACGCGTGCGTTTGTGTGTGTGTGCATAATCGTCGCTCGCGCGCGGGAATAGAAAAAGCGCTTTTCTCTATTCTCGTGACGCGAAGACACGACGGGCCGAGTGGACTTCTATTTTTCGAGGAGAAAGAGGAGAAAGAAGAGGCGGAAAAGACTTATATGTCCATCTATTTCTCTCTGTCTCTCTCTCTCTCTCTTTCTATTATCCTCGATGAGAAGATTTCTTGCTCGAAACTTCATCCAACAACGCTAACCGTTCTTTCAAAGCCTCCACTTCCTCTTTGTCCGCGCTCGGCGCTCCCGCGTCAAAGTCATCCGTCGTCTTCGTGACGTCGTGCCTCGCCTCCCCGGGTGGTGGTGGTGCCGTCGGTGCTTTATCTTTGATCACCGGTAAGTCCGCGACGGTTTCGTGGACGCGTTCTAACGCTTCGGCTTCGCGCTTGGCGATTTTAGCAGCTAATTTTTTCTCCTGTTTTTCCTCCTTGAGTCGCTCTTTTTTCTCTTCCTCGGTTTCGTGCTTCTTCTTGGAAGAGGACTTGGTCGTTTCTACGCCCTCGTTTTCGTCGTTTTCATCCGATTGCGTCTCGGATTCACCCATACTCGCAGTTTTCAAGGAGTTCTTTTTAGACAAGACTGGCCCATAGTCTTCCTCACGACCGTGCGATTCGCCCTTGTGCGCGGAACCGTTGCTGTTGCTCAAGTGCACCGGGTTTTTACCTTTGCGCACGTCCACAGTGTTGACGTAATCGGGTAACATGTCGCCCTTTTCCTTCATCCGTCGCACGTTGCTGTTTCGGATATTGTTATTGTTATCGTTTTGGTTGTTGTTATTGCCGTTCTCCATTCTTCGCACGCCGCCATTGTTGTTGTTCATGTTGCGTTGTTGCTGATTCACATTCTTCGCCGTCGCCGTCTTCAACGTGTGAAAGCACTCGATCGTGTGCTCGTCGCACCTCTTGGTCAAGAACTTCATTGGCGATTGAATCTCAACTCTGGCCACCGCGGTGTTGTCCACTTTATGCGCGGTTTCAACTTTCCAACCGGCAACCTCCCACCACGCGGCTTCTCTCCCCGGGTATTCCGTAACCGGCATTCCCATGATTTTCACAGAGCGATCGCACTTCTCCGTCGCCACAGCGGGTGGGTGGTTCTTTGGACCCTCCTTCATCGTCGAACAAATGCCAAACTTCATGTCTGAACTCACTTGACGAATCAAGCTGCGGAACTTCAGCGGCCACTGATCCGGCGATTTCGTTCTCCACTCGTGCGCCTTGGCGTACGCCGCGTCGTTAGTCGCAATTTCTGTCAACTTCGCGGACAATTCCGCCGGAGACGAAAAGTCTCTCAAATCAATGACGGCATCTTTGGACGGGATGTATTCTTCGATACCGTCCCAACCGATGTAAATCGGAATCGAACCTCTCGATAACGCGTCCCAAATCTTCTCCGTCATGTAATGCGGGCACTGGATGCCATTTTCCAAAGCGTAATAAAACATGTACTGCGCTTTGGTCTTTTGCTGGTCGCCAAAGTCACCCAAACGTCCCGGGTCGTCCGGCGGCGGCGCGATGTTTTGCTCGCATCTCCCCATGCTAAACACCGGAAAGTGTTTAGAAATTTCCACCAAAACGTTGATGCGTTCTCTCAACACGCAATCTTTAGACATCCACCCGATGACTGGAATTCTCTTCTCTCTCGGCATAACAAACAACGGGTAGTCTCTCAATAACTCACCGATAGACGGGCCAAACGGATACCACAAACTCGATCTGTGCGGAGAATCCGGATCGCCGTTAAACCAGGCCAAATATTGAATATTTCTCAACGATTTCTTGGAATACTCCGTATCGCCTCTCAACTCGTAACCGTAGTGATCCGGCGACTCGTGCGCGTAATAGAAGTCAACCACGTTCGGGTGCAACTTGGCCGGAGGACCGAAGAAGTTCTCCTCCGATCGCGCGGTTTGGTTCCCAATCTTGAAATCATTTTTCCAAATGAACGCGTACTGATTAAATACGCGGATATCACACCCCGTAAAATCATCGTTTTGGATATCCGTCCTCACTTCCTTGATGCAAATGCCGCTTCTGAACAAGGACAAAAAGTTATACGTGTACGAGTTATCCCACTCACCCGGGACGCACATGACAAATTTCCCTTCCTCCGCGTTATTTCCAGGCACCGGGTGATGATACCACCCGGATTGTGCCTGCCACGTCGGATCGACGGATTTAATAATGCCGATATTCGGCAAATCCTTCTCCGCCGCTTTCAACAGCGGGTCGTTTCTTCGCTCGGCGTTGCCGGGGAGACGAGATTGCGTGATGGCGTCGTAAATTTCAACCAACGATTCGTTCGTTAACGGCTGTGTGTGTGTGTGCGTGTAGAAAGAATAACAAAGGAATGAGTTACGTGTAAAGGTGCGCCGTGCGAAAGAGACTTCGAATACTTTTTCCTTCTTCTTTGTTCAGGAGAGAAAGAAGAAGAAGGAAAAAAAAAACGGACGAAGACGGAGACGCGATCTCTTCCAAAAGGCGCTCTCTCTCTCTCTCTTCCTTCTCCGATGACACCGCGGCGCAGAAAGAAGAAGAACGAATGTAACGCGAAGAGTGCCATCCTTCCTTTTCGACGACGGTTTTTTTGTGTCTCGTCTCGAACTCGAACTCGTCGTCGTCGTCGTCGGGGAAGAAAAGCAGAGACGCGTGCGTTTAAAAAGCCGCGGCACCTCTCGAACACACGAAGAAGAAGAAAATGAAAACTAAAAACGCACCGCATCGCCTCTCTGTCCGGCCCCTAACATCCGCTTCACCGCGTGCCCGCTGTACGCGCACAGAACCATCCCGGCAACGCCGGCGACGAGAGATTTCGTCGTGATTCGGGACGCGAACGACGAGGATGAAGACGAAGACGAAGATGCCGGAGGATTGGACTCGTGGTCGTGGTAGGACCGCTCGCAATCTAAAAGCGCGTCGCGCTCTGACGCGTCCATTTCTATCTCTTTCTTTGCTCAAAGAATCCAAATAAAAGCGCGCTCGTGTTCCCTCTCTCTCTCACGTATTCTCTCTCTTCTCTCTTCTCTCTCGCGGAAGTGCGGCGTGCGTTTGTCTGTCGTGACGCCGCGTTGTTGTTGTGTGGTTGATTTTTTCTGTTTTTTTTTCCTCTTTTTCTTCCCCGCGGGACGGGTTTAGGGTTTAGGGTTTAAAAAATATGTGAAACCCTAAATATACGTGTGTGTGTTTTCAAAAATATGTGTGGGTGATAACCTTATGTAAATATGTTTAAAACGGCGCGTCCTTTTAATAACACATCTCTTATTAGTATATAAATTTTCCTTTCTCTCTCGTCGCGCGCTCTCTTTTTCTCTCTCTCTCTCTCTCTCTCGTCGTTCTCTCTTCCTTTTTTTTAATTCAACGACCTGGACGCGTGCAAACCGGTCTGTTGCGCGGCGGTCGCCGAGTCCCAATCCGGCGGCGGGCAGGACGGGTAAAACTCGAGCAGTTGAGAGTCGTGGCCAAAGTCTTCTACGACGGGCCAACCCTCGTTGGTGCCTAAGTTCGGGGTAAAATCGGAGACTCGAACGGATTTGTGCGCGCCTTGCGCTTTACCGGTGGGGAGAACTACTTTTTCGGAGGATTCCTTCTTCTCGGCGCCGAAGAGTTTGGACGTCCACTCGTTGATCGAGAGAAGTTTTCTAGTGGTCGATTGGCCTCTTCTCGAGGACGAGGATTTGGAGGAGGAAGAGGAACGTCGGCTGGCAGAAGAGGAAGAAGAAGAAGACGACGATTGTTTGCTGTGTATCACTCTCTCCTTCTCCGCCATACCAATTTGCGGCTCTTGGTCGTATCCAACCGTCGGAAGGTCCGAGGAATAGCCGTACTTTTGGAAGTCGATGGCGTACGCCGCTTTGAAGTTGTTCGCGTCTTCGTCCGAAATGTGCCCGTTAGTCCAGCACTGCGTCACGCTTGGCTTGACCGATTGGCCAACTTCCGTGCCTCTGTGAACGACGTTCATCTCCGTGTATTCAATTGAGTTGGAAACTCTTTCCTTCAAGAATTTCACCAAGTTGTCTTGCTTGTTTCCGGATCTCGGGTCGATACACTTCTTGTCGACGTCAGAGATCATGCACGTCTCCAACGGGAAAACGTATTCCGCGTGTCTGGCGATGATGTATGCCGGCGTGTGATGCGAGTGATGCCAAGTGACCGCACCTAACATGTCCGCACAAATCGGGAACGCGTCTTTCCACTGCATGCTTCCGGCGGTTTTCTCCGTGACGCACGCGTTGATTTCGTCCTCCGTCGGCGGAATTTTCGCGTTGCAATCCGCCATGGCGCTATCAGAATACTCGCCTTCTCTGTAACATTCAATCAACGGCGAATTCAAAACCCATCTCGTGACCGTGTGGATCCATTCGGAAAATTCTTCGCAGTTCCTCTCGCTGTAGCCCGCGTCCAACGGTTGGTCGTGGAAGTACCTCGCCTTGAACCACGCAAACTCAGATTCCGCTCTCGCGTACGGGTTTCTCACCGTGACGAACGAGTTCGGCAAGTGTCTCATCGCCGGCGGCGAATGAAAATCTTCCGATTTACCGACCACCCACGCCGGATCAATCTCAAACGGTCTCGTCAAGCCTAAATCTTCCGAGTTGCACGATCCCAACTTACCGCCGATGGCGCCAACCATAGATTCGACCGAAGTCCCTCCAGATTTCGGAATGTGAAGAAAGATCGGAAAGTCTTTCCCCTCTACCTTCCCAGCGATCGATTGATCAAAGTTACTCGGATCGGAATACGTTTCGGTCGGGTATCCATTCACGGATCCTAACCACGGGAATCTTCCGTTCAAAGCTTCCGAAGAAGACCCCGAAGAAGAGCTCATCTTCCTCATCGTCCCAGCCGTGGCTAAAACTGTCGCACCAGCCAAGGCGACCAAACCGACCGTTTTCTTCATCGACGGGAACGAAGAAGTCGCGGATCTCTTCTCCGAGGAGGCATCTTTCGTCGTCGTCGCGATGAGCGGTTGTTGCTCGTTCGCGTTCATTTATCTTTATATGTATATCAGTCGATGAATATATGCCTTTTGGTTCTCGGGAGGGGCGCGGCAAAAGTCAATCGCAAAAAACAATCCCCTCTTTTCTTCTTCTTTAATCTTCTTTTCGCGTGTGCAAACGCCACAAAAAGAAAAAGTTTCTCTCTCTGCGTGTGTGTGAGAGAGAAGAGAAGAACTAAGAAGAACTCTCGAAATTAGGCGAGCGCGGCGCGAGTGCGTGTGTGTCTGCGTGCGCGTGCGCGCGTGCGTGCGTTATATCTGATTGGACCTCTTCTTTTGGTCCTTTTTGGGTGTTGACAAAAAAAAATAATTACAAACCCTAAACAACTCTTTTTTCGTTTTTTTTGTCTCTAGAAAACGCTCTCGAGAAGAAAAAGAAAAAGAAAAAAGTCGACAAAACAAGAACTCTCGACTCTCGAGAAAACGCATTCATATCACCGGAGAGAGCGTGTGTGTTTGTTGTGTTTGTCAGAGCACACGACGACGCGGCGCTCGCGTTTGCGCGGCAAAGTAGTCTTCTCGTTTTCGTTCTTCTCTGTTGTTGTAGTTGTCGTTGTTAACGCCGCACACTGAGAGAGAGAGAGAGAGAGAGATTTTTCCAAAACTACTCGTTTGGGGAAAAGAAACCGCGGCCGCGGGGGATCCGAGAAGACAATCGCGAGGAGCGCGCGATAAAACGCAAAAGTCCTCCCGAAGAAGAAGAAGAAGTCTCCCCTTCGAGAAGAGAGAAGTAGCGGAAGAAGAAGAAGACGCTCGCGAGGAGAGATGGGTCGATCGTCCGAGAAATCCTCGCTCTTAGCCTCCACCTCGGGAAGCAACAATGGCCGCGATCATCAGCGGGACGCGCACCGAGGAGGAGGAGTTGAAGAAGAAGAAAAAGAATCGACGTTTCAATACCTCTCGTCGATCGTCGTCTCCGCCTTGGCGTTAACCGGGGCGGTCGTTGGCGTCGCTTCCGTCTGGCAAAGGTGTCAGAACGGGAACTGTAACCCGGGGAGTTTCTTACTCCCGGGAGATCACAGGTACGATACGCATCACCGACAG
>Ga0255765_1000418_pt1 | contig 56900 bp, 30 predicted proteins | sample 041ome_8_FD_179965 | JGI IMG/M metagenome (GOLD analysis project Ga0255765, IMG submission 179965) | Coastal salt marsh microbial communities from the Groves Creek Marsh, Skidaway Island, Georgia - 041407BS metaG (version 2) | ecosystem: Environmental > Aquatic > Marine > Intertidal zone > Salt...
GCCGCACACCTCGGCGCGTCGGAGCGACGGCCGCGAGTCGTCGTCGCGCGCGATGCGTCGTGCGTGACACTCGCCGCGTGGTCGTCGCGAGTTCGAGGCGCTCGAGCGCTTGAGTCGCGCGCGGCGCCGCCCAGGCTCGGTAGTTGAGAAGAAGAAGCGTTGATCGTATCGATTACAAGAAGTAAACAGGTAAGTGCTGATTCTTAATGCGCGTCGCTTTCCGAGTCTTCGTCGTCGTCCATATCATCGTCCGCGTCTATGTCTTCATCCGCGCCCACGACTTCGTCCTGCGACATCTCCTGCGAATCCTTCAACAGCTCCTCGAGCGAGTTTGTCACACCGTCAAGCCTTGTCATGTTTTTTGCGTAGTCCAGTGTAAGTCGATCTGAGGCCGTTGGCAGGTCGCCCTTGTTCGCGGCGAACTCCACCTGAGCCCACCAATACTTCCTCAGACGTTCGCAGAGTTTGCGGGCTTGACCTCGATCTCGATCGGCGGAAGCGATTCGTGACGGTGAGAGCTCCGAGGCGGTATGCAGAGCGTCGTAGATTTGATCTTCCAGTTCTTTCATGCCAGGAAAGGTCTCCAGCATTCGGAGAAGTTCATCCTTTGGGTACCATCGGTCAGCACGACCTTTGTGCTGGATCCATAGCGCGTAGGCTGTTGGGTCGCAGCACACGAGATGGCAGTACACATCCAACGAATCGTCACGCGCTTCGGCTGCCAAGTCATTGGCTTGTCTAGACAAACGCACGGCCGGTTTCCCAGGTAATATCTTTCCTTCCAGGTTTTTGTTCTTCTTATACTGGCAGGGGGCACCAATGCATGGTAGAGACTTGTCGCTTTTGTTTTTAACGATGTAGAGTTTGATTTCCAGCTCTTCCTGATGGGTCTCGTCGATATCCAGCTCTTGCGGGGCGACCGCGGCCTTTTTCGCCCGTTTCGCTTTTTTCCGTGCGGGGTCCACGGTCGCATTAGCGGGGTTGTTTTTCTTCTTCGTCATCGATGTGAGGCTGTTCGCGCTGCAGGCACGCGTAGTCAGCAGTCAGTCAGCAGGTAGTCAACAGTCAGTCAACGGCCGCTCGTCGCGCGCCGCTCTCGACGGCGTCGTGTCGTTGCCACTCGCGCCGAGCCGGGCATCGCGCGTGTCGGCGCTCGCGAGTGCCCGTATGAGAAACTAGCTCTCACGTCTGGCATCGATCTCGTCCGCGCTCGTCGTCAAGAGCGCTCATCGGCAAGAGCGCGCGTCGTTCGAGCTCGCAGCGTCTCGACGCGTCGAGATTGGTGCGTCTCGACGCGCGCGTCGCGGCGTCGCACACGTCGCCGGCCGCGTGCGCGCGCGCGTCGAGACGCACAGAAGGTACGCACCGGTCCTTTCCCAGGCCAGATCCGTGACAGAAATCGGTTCACACGCGCGAGCCAGAGTGACGCGAGTGGCGCGCGTCCCATGTGACCATGTGCGGTCAACGCAGTTGACGTCCGAGAAACGCCGATTCGCGTCAGGAGAGGTGCGCTCGGCGTCATATCGTGACGCGCTCGAGCGCGCCCGCGAGTCGTACCGCGGCGACGTCGAACGTTGAAGCAGAAACACAGAGCGGTGCGCGACGTTGCGTGCGCGCGTCGTTCGTCCTCGTCAACTGCGTTGACCGCGGACCGAGGTCCACGTGAGCGCGATCGACCAGCCGGCGCGCGAGACGACGACAGAGCGTTAGCGCGCGTCGTTATCGGGACGAAGGAACACGCGCGCGTTGAAAAGAGTCGCGCGATTCGCGCCGCGAGCGCTCACGGCGCGCTCGGGCACCGTCAGGAGAGAGCGGTGGACGACGCTCAGGAGGCGACGACACTTTCGCGCGAGGCGGAACGACGAGTCGTGCGACGCGGCTGACGAGACTTTCTACGCAAATAGGAGCGGTGATTACAAGTTGTTTTGAAAACTGCGTGGACTCGACGAGATGTCGCGCAACGAGGATCGCGTCGAAGACGAGATGGATGACGCAGAGCTCGATGAGTTCGCCGTGGACATGGGGCTCGTCGACGCCAGGGAAGAAGACGAGGATGACTCGCCAACGGGTGCGGGAGACTATGACAAAGACGCGGAAAAAGATGAGAAAGATGAGGCAGAATTTGCTGCAGCTCGAACGGCTGGTGCGTATTTGCCTCACGCCGCGTACTACGGCGCCATCGATGTCGAGGGAGTACGAGAGGCGGCGGCTATCTTGGACGCGTCGATTTACACGATTGAGTCGACAGCGCGTGAGAACTCGCTGGATCGGAAGTCAGCTTTCGAAACAATAGTCTCCGAGCTCCGGAACCTCGTGTCGGCGTTCGGTTTAGAGTTCACCGAGCCCGTGTTGGGAGATGCGTGGAAGTTTGATGGGACTGGAGCATTGATCATCGGACATTTCATGTCCGACGTGCCCGCACACGACTCGAAGAATTTGAAAAAACGGGAAACGATAAACACAAAAGAGCACGGTAGGATCTCTGTTGTCGTTGCCCGCGTTTGGAACGAGTGGTGCCGGGCTTTAGGCGAGGCCGCTTGGACGAGAGTTGCCGTGTGGAATGTCGTCCCTTACAAGGCTCACGCCTCCGCAGACTCTTCAACGAGACACAAGGGGAAGCCGCTTGTATCGAACGAGATGCTGGCGATGTGGGAGGAATGGCAGCTCATTGAACGAGGCGTACGCTGCGCCGTCTCACTGCTAAGCAGTCACACCATCGTGACGTTTGGCGAACGGGCAGCTGATTTTTTTGAAAGGAGTCCAATCGTGAAGGCAACTAAGATGAATACGGCCACGGCCCACATATGCTACCTGCGCGCGCATGGCGTGGCACGCGAGAGGGCACACGCGACACGCGTAAATATTCGCCAAGAACATTACGCCGCGTTCGGAAAAGCGGTTGATGACATACTCGACGCGCCAGCCGTCGCAGCTGTGTACACGCGTGACGACAACATGGACGGCGCCGACACACCCGGGACGATTGCGGCGAAAGCGTTTATGAAACGCACTATGGCGAAAATGTCCGTAAAGGAGATGGATGGAGAATTTCACGCCTACACTCGAGAGGAGGCGAGAGAGCGTCAAAGGCAGCGTGCGAGAGAATGTGCGAGAGAATACAGGAAACGAATTTATACAGACTCTGTCTTTGGCGGACCAGATAGTAAATTCACAATAGGCAAGTTCTGGAGCAGACAGCGTGCGTTGCAATCGAGAGTGCCGCAGCTTCGCCACACGGCGAAAAATGTGTTCGCGTGGGACATGAGGAAGTTCTGGAGCAGACGGCGTGCGTTGCAATCGAGAGTGCCGCAGCTTCGCCACACGGCGAAAAATGTGTTCGCGTGGGACCAGAGTAAGTTTGCAAGCAGACGGCGTGCGTTGCAATCGAGAGTGCCGCAGCTTCGCCACACGGCGAAAAATGTGTTCGCGTGGGACCAGAGTAAGTTTGCAAGCAGACGGCGTGCGTTGCAATCGAGAGTGCCGCAGCTTCGCCACACGGCGAAAAATGTGTTCGCGTGGGACCAGAGTAAGTTTGCAAGCAGACGGCGTACGTTGCAATCGAGAGTGCCGCAGCTTCGCCACACGGCGAAAAATGTGTTCGCGTGGGACCAGAGTAAGTTTGGGAAGAGACGGCGTGCGTTGCAATCGAGAGTGCCGCAGCTTCGCCACACGGCGAAAAATGTGTTCGCGTGGGACACGAGGAAGTTTGAGAGCAGACGGCGTACGTTGCAATCGAGAGTGCCGCAGCTTCGCCACATGGCGAAAAATGTGTTCGCGTGGAACACGAGGAAGTTTGAGAGCAGACAGCGTGCGTTGAAATCGAGAGTGCCGCAGCTTCGCCACATGGCGAAAAATGTGTTCGCGTGGGACACGATGAAGTTTTGGAGCAGACAGCGTGCGTTGAAATCGAGAGTGCCGCAGCTTCGCCACATGGCGAAAAATGTGTTCGCGTGGGACACGAGGAAGTTTGGGAACAGACGGCGTGCGTTGCAATCGAGAGTGCCGCAGCTTTAGTTCGTCGTCGTCTCGCGTTATACACTACTGTACTCTCTATCCGACGCACAAACGCTACGACTACGATCTATTCTTTACCTCGCGCGACGCCGCCGCGCGTCACACCCCGCAGCGCCGCTTCGTTCCGTCGTCGTCGTCGTCGTGAATCGCGCGATCGTCCCCGCACACCTCGACGCGCGCGCGGCGCGACTCGCGCCCGTCGCGCGTGCATGCCGAGCGCGCGCTCGCACGCGCTTCCGCGTCGAGTCCCGTCGTCGTTCGTCGCCGCGTCGCGAAGAAAACGCTTCGGGACGCGCGGGACAAAAAGTGCAATTTCGTCGTCGGCAGACATGCGCGGCTCGCGCGCGGCGACGCCGACGATCAAGGACCTGGTGCTCGTCGGAGGTGGCACGTCGCCACCGCGAACGCGCACGCCGCCGTCGTCCCGAGCCAGGCTCGTCCCGCGTCCGCCTCGCGCCGATCGCGCGCCGGCGCGTCGCCGCCGTCGCCGCCGCCGTCGTCGTCGTCGCGCGCGAGCGTCGCGAGCTCGATCTCGCGCGTCGCGCGCGCGTCGTCGTCGTCGCGCGCGCGCGAGAGTTCGTTACGTCCTCCCGTCGCCATCGTCGTCGTCCCGCGCGTCGCGCGCGTCGCGCGCGTCGCGTCCGCGCGCGCCGCGCGATTCGTCGTCGACGCTCGCGCCGCGCGCGTCGACGCGCGCGCGAGCCCGCCGACGCGAGACGCCGCTCGAGCGCGCATTCGCCGCCGCGCAATGCCGCGCGACGACGACGCCGCGCGCGCGGCGCCGCGCGCGAAGCGCTCGAGGCCGCGCGCGGGCGCGGGCGCGACGCCGGAGATCGAAAATATAAATTTTCGCAAGTTGTTATCCCACGCACCAGTAGTCGACTAAGCCCGACCCCGCGATGCGGCGCCTGCCCCCGCGCGGGGTCTCCAGAGGCATCCCGCCGCGATGCGGCGTCATTTCGCGCTCATTCGCCTCCGCACCGAACCGTCCCGGCGCGTCAGGCGCGTCAGGCGCGTCCCGCCTCGGCATCGGCTTTTTCCTTGGCGTCACCGCCGGCGCTTCCGCGGCGTATACCTACGCCCGCCGCACGCTCGTCAAGGAAGATGACGCGCAAAGCGACGTCGTCGCCGAGCGCGCGACCGTCGTCGAGGACGACAGCGTCGAGCACGCCGCACTGAAACACGGTTGGCCGTTGGACTCGAGCGCGACGGTGCACTCTAAAAAATCATACGCCCACGCCTTCGACGGGCGCACGCGCAATCCGCGGTGGGTGATGGAGAAGATAACCCCCGACACGCTCGCCGGACCGGGAACGCGGAAGAAATCGGACTTTTACGAGGACGAGGAGGTGTCCTGGAAGCATCGCTCTAGACTCGACGCGTTTCGCGGAAGCGGATACGATAGGGGACATTTGGTCGCGGCGGCGGATCAAAAGGGAAGTCAGGAAGAAATGGACGCGACGTTTGCGCTATCAAACATTTCGCCGCAAATCGGTCCAGGATTCAATAGGGATTTTTGGGCAAAGTTCGAGCAATTTGTGCGAGACGCGGCGAGCGAATCGTCGTCGAAAGCCGCTTACGTCGCCACGGGGCCGCTCTTCTTGCCGAGCCGTCGCGATCGAGGCGCCACAGACGACGGTGCGATAGAGAGAGTAGAGGGTGGGAGTCTACCTAGGCCCACGGAGTGGGAGATGCGATATCCAATGCTTGGCGAGCCGCCAGCGATGATGGCGGTACCGACGCACTTCTTCAAAGTCATCTTGGTGGAAGGAAAGGACGATACGGTATCATGTGCGGCGTTTGTTCTTCCGAACGCGCCGATACCAAACAACTTTCCTTTGCGACGTTTCGTCGTTCCTTTGACTGATCTCGAAGTTGTGAGTGGTCTTGAATTCTTTAAACGTGGATTAGCCGGTGAAGAACGTCAGACGTACGAACGAGTGGAGCGTTCATTTCTAACAAAAACGGCAAAGCAGCTCCCTGGTGCTGGAAAAATTCCAAGTTTGCCTGCGACGAGTCAGAGATCGCCAGTGCAAGAGGTAGACGGCGGCGGCCCGAAGGCCCGGAAGCGATGGGTCGCAATCCGACATTTGTGTGAGACGACGGCTTGCGAAGTGAAGGCGAGTCGCTGGGATCGCATGGAGGGGAAGTCTTAGGATTGAATTAGCGTCCAATGTTGATATTAAAAACAAACTTGTGGTGAAAGAACTATGCATCGCAAGCCACGGCATATGCTATGGTCGAGACTTATTTAATGAGCGGCGCACACGGTATTACCATAGTACGTTGTGCAGGACTACAGTGCAGGACTACACGTAATCAGACTCCGGGTGAGTGTCGAGGAAGAGAAGCTCTGCGTACGTCGCGAGAGTCCAATCTTCCGGCGGGCATCGGCCTTCGAATTCATCGATGACATCACGGATGGAAACCATGGTTTCGAGGCGCATCTTGCGAGCGATTTGAGCAGCCTTGTGTTCGTCAGACTCCGCAGCGGCGTGGATGGACGCGATGGCGCCCTTGAGCGTCTTGACGGCGTCGTTGAGCTTGCCCGGGTTACCCAGGTCGGCACGCTTGACGGAGGGGATCACGTGTTGGTTGATCATGTCGATCATCGTCAAAGCTTCCATCTCGACGCTACCGATGTAGTGGCCGAGGAGCACGGACTTGCGAGCTTCGCATTCTCTGGCGGAGAAGATACCCATCTTCTCAAAGAGGTCGACGTTCTTGGCGCTGTCGAGCTCGTTAATGGCGTCGCAACCAGCATCGATGCGCCACACACCGCGCTTAACGGCCTCATCCGGCCATTCCGGATCGTAACCGTTACCGTTGAAAACGCACTTGTCGTGCTTGGTCAACAAGTCTTGTGCGATGGAGAGCGCCTTCTCGCCCTTTTCGAGGCGGTCAGCAACGATACCAAACGCTTCGGCGGCGATGGTGTTCAACACCGTGTTGACGATGGCAACGTTTTGGGAAGAGCCGGCGGCGCGGAACTCGAAACGGTTACCACCGTACGGGAACGGAGAGGTACGGTTACGATCTTCGGCCGGCACTTCGATCGACGGGATGCTGTCGGTGCCGAAGTTGAGCGGCTTCTTTTGCGGCGTGTACGTACCAAGGGTACCATTCTTCACGTTGTTCATGAACTCCGTGATGGACGGGCCGAGGTACGTGGACATAACAGCCGGCGGCGCTTCCATGGCGCCGAGACGGAAGTCGTTGCCCGGGGACGCGATGGCGAGGCGCATCAAGTCACCGTGCTTGTCGATGGCGGAAACCATAGCGGCCATGACCAACGGGAAGATCTCAGCGTTGCCAGTCTTCGCGTTAACTTGCTTCGGGTTCATCAAGTTAAGCCCATCGGAGGTACCGATAGACCAGTTGTTGTGCTTACCGGAACCGTTGATGCCGGCGAACGGTTTTTCTTGGAGAAGCGCCGCGAGGCCGTGCTCGGAGGCGACTTCTTCGATGATTTGCATGATCATCAAGTTTTGGTCAACTTGCGAGATCGCGTTGCCGAACATCGGGGCGAACTCGTATTGGTTCGGCGCAACTTCACGGTGTCGAGTCTTCAACGGGATACCCATCTTGAAGCACTCTTGTTGGATTTGACGCATGCACTCGAACGCGGCGGTGGCGCGGGAGATCGGAGCCATGTAGTGGTCGCTCATCTCTTGGCCACGAGCCGGGAACTTACCGGTAATGGTACGGCCAGTGAATTGAAGATCCGGGCGGCGGTAGTACGCATGGCGCGGCACCAAGAAGATTTCTTGCTCCAAACCAATGTTGGCGTAGACGGAGGCGGAGCCGACGTCGTAGCCCATCGCCTTGAGCATGCGCTTCGTTTGCTTGTCCAAAGCGGTAGTGGCGCGGTGAAGCGGCGTCTTCTCGTCGAGGGCATCGCCGTTGTAAGAAACGAAACCGGACGGGATGAACACGGTGTCTTCGCGCAAGAAGATCGGCGAAGACGGGTCGATGGAAAGGTAACCGCCGGCGGTGTGCGTCGCGCGCATGCCGCCGTTCGGGTAAGAGGAACCATCCGTCTCCCCTTGGAGGAGCTGTTCGCCCGTGAAGGAGTAGAACGGGGTACCATCCGCCGCGAAATCAAACATAGACTGGTGCACTTGACCAGAGTTACCGTGACGCACACCCGAGGAGCCCATCGGTTGGAACCAGTGGCAGTACACCGAGGCGCCGTTGTCCACGGCCCAGTCGAGCACCGCCTTGGCGACGATATCCGCCTTCGCCATATCCTTGGTCCAGTTCCCGTTCGCGAGCAACGTCGCAGATTCGCCGTATTTACTCAAGTACTTGTCCGCGACCGCACCCTTGAAGCATCCAGACCCGAAACCTTCCGTCGTCGCCGGCCCCGAGCTCATGGACAACATCGCATTCACCCGCGATCCTCGCACGACGCGCGCCTTCTTCGCCTCACCGCGCAGCGCGCGCGCCTTCGGCGCCAGGTTCACTTTTTGGCTCAACATCGACTATTTTCGCGCGCACCAGCGTCCGTCAGTCATCGCGCACGCCTCCGATGGGTTCGCCAACAATTACCCTCCCTCATCGACCGGCGAGCAGTCGCATCGCGTTCGCGTCGTCATCGCGCGTTCGCATCGTCGTCGCGCGCCGTCGTCGACCGCGCGTCGCGTCGAGTCTCGCGTCGTCGCTCTCGCACCTGCTGCATGTTTCGTCGACGAACGCTCGGACGACGGGCGTCGAAATGCCGACACGCGCGCGCGATCGGACGCGATCGGACCTTTCGGGGTCGACACGACACGAGGGACTGTAGGTTGAGTCACGATTCGTGGATATTTGCGTATAAAAATTCGAAATTGGCTAAGAAGGAAAAGAATTTTGAGTTTTGGACGCGGCCTGATTCGGACGCGAGGGCGACGACGGGTGCGCGACGGCGGCGGCGCACTCGTGCACGGCGAGGGGAAGGCCGGGGAAGGTGAGCGTGACGTACGCGGCAAAAATCGCGCGACGTTGATCGCGAGTGTAGGAACGCGCGGAGGCGTCGAGATCGACGCCGAAAGGCAGGGCGTCGGCGTCGGCGAGCTTGCGAAGAAGCGGGGCGAGCTCCTTGTTGGTCTCGGGCGGGTGCTCGTGGACGTTTCGGCAGAATCTTAAGAGATCAGCGAAGCCAGCGCGGTAGGGCTTGGTGCTTTGCTCCGAAGATTGACCTCGCGGCGGTTTTTGCTTGTGGTTGTTGGCGTCCGACGAGTGCGGGACGCCGTCGCCGTTTCGCTGCGCAAAGTTTACCACGCGCGACAAGAGGGCTGGTTCGATTTGACGTTGCCAATCTTGGAGGTCCATGGATACCGCGGCGAGAAGTGCGCCTCGTTCGCTGTCACCGCCCAAGAGCGCTTTTGTGTTGACACTCTGAAGCACGCTCGTCAGGCTGGTTTGTAGCTTGGCGGATCCCGCGTGCAGGTCGCTCAAGTTTTCAAGGACGGTGTCGTCGTCCCACAGCAGTGGATGATTCAGTACTCCTTCTGCCGTCGGCCGCATCGCCGGGTTGGGCGATAACATCGCCGAAAGCAAATGGCGCGCCTCAATCGCGCGTCTGGGCGGCATGTCGTTTGCATTCATGAGTCGTTGTAAGTTGTAACGACCGTTGAGAATCTCGTCGTCGCTCGGCTTCACATTCGGGTCTTCACCAAATGGAGAGTTGAACCCGGTGAGGACGTAAAAGAACACGACACCCATCGCCCAAATATCCGCCGCGGGTGTCAAGGGCTTTCGAGCCAAGATTTCGGGCGCACGCCCGGCCAAGACGATGGAGATGCCGTACTTGCTGAACGTACCCAACGAGTATTGATCAGAGTCGCCCTCTTCTTTGCGAAGTCGCACGCCGAGACCGACGTCGGCGATTTTTACCTTGCCATTTGAAGTCACAAGCAAGTTTTCTGGCTTCAAATCGTTATGTGTGATGCACCCTTGCGTCTTGCCGTCGTCGTGAAGCCATGCGATGCCTTCGGCGACGCCTTTCAGCAACTTGATTCGTTTCGCCGCCAAGAGATTCGGCTGGCGCGCGATGTGCTCGCGAAGCGACTCTGGACAGAGCTCTTGTGCGATGAAGACGTTAGAACTCGTGATACCCCAGCAGTGGAAGAACGGAACCAATGGTGACTGATTGAGTGCCGTCATCAACTCGACTTCGCGTTCGACGAGTTGCACGAGATCACGACCCTTCTCGCCAGGCGGGCGCGCGATTCTTTTGACTGCAACGGCGTGCCTTGCACGCGAAGTGTGTCTAACGTATCCTCGAAAAACGTAAGTACCCGCGCTGCCGACACCGATGACTTCTTCCTCGTTATAAATGATGCTTTCGCCGACGCGACGCCAGCCACTCGTGCCGTCCGACGTATCATCCGTCATTTCCCCGACACCATCTTCGTCCGGCACCGCGTTCGCCCACGCGAGTTTAACGTCTTCGAAGTCTTCACTGTCACTGCTTGCCATAAGTTCGGTTTCAGCAGATTCGAACAACGGACCACGCACGCCGTTGTCTCGGCCTGCGAACCGTACAGGCTTTTTTGAGCTCATTCCAGACATCTTTGGAGTCGAAGACTTTGATGGCTTCACCAACCCACTTGCCGCATTCGCCATGCGTTGAATCTGTTCATGTTCGGCTTGCGTAATATCCAAGCTTTCTCTCAGCGTGAGTAGCATTTGTGCGCTTTCAGGAGTGACCGTGCCGGTGGCCCACGCGACTTTGCTCGCCGCGAAATACGCGCGCAAACGCTGGTCACCACCTTCGAGCGCAGATTCGGCTTCTAACTCGCTCAGCACAGCTTTTGCTCGACGCATATCAACGTCCGTCGACTCTGGGTCGCGTTGTGACTCTTCGAGCGCTAACCGAAGTTCAGTTCGACTTCTACTCAAAATAGCCGTCTCCAAACGTTCAAGACGTCGCCACCTCACGAGGACTCGTTCAGCTTTTTCAATCAATTCATCCAATTGCCACGGCCAAGCAGAAGAACGCGCCCTAGATAGGGCTGATTCTAGCACTTTGACATCTTCGGACGTGATCCCACCGACGGCTTGATCGATTCCATTTGCCGACGGCCTCATCGCTTCGAGAAGCGCCGCGCGAGCACCCTCCATGTCTTGTAGCGCGGTTGCTCGACTCTGCACTCGACTCACGAGAGTGTTCAGCTTTGCGGCGCCTTCTTGCGTCAGTGGCGGACCGTTCGATGCAAGCTTAGCCGCCTGTAGCAATAAATTCTCCAACCTAGGCACAGATTCCACGCTCCTACTCGTCTCATCCGCTAGAGCAGCGCGTAAATCCGATTCAAGCGCGGCGGCGCGCAAAGCGCGTTCGGCTCCAATGACCGCCGCTGTCAAAGCGCTTCGCGCGCTTTTCTTCTTCTTGCTACCGCCTTCATCAGCGATGGAGTCTATGACAGCGGCAAACGGATCGGGGTCGTAGGACATAGACGCCGCCGCTTCGTCAACGTCGTCGAACTCATCCAGGCTCGATTGCACGTCCTCTGCGACGTCTGTCGCGTTACCTAAGAACTGTTCAGCCCGTGCGTAAGTCGCTTGCAAAGCCTGAACATCCATAGGAACCTGCAAACACGCTGCTCGTAAGGCATTCGCGAGCGCCAACTCTTCGGCCGCGCTCGCCTTACTACGAATGTCTCTCATTAACTTTTCGCCTTCATCCTGCATGGCGCCGAGCGCGCGTGCTTCTTTGAGCGCTTCCTCGAGAACGATAAGAGCACGACCTTGGGGGTCGGTTTGCGCCGCTTCAAACGCCCGGAGTACACTTTTTCTAGCCTGCACGCGTTTCACCGATCGACCGAGGAGAATCTTCGTGCGACCCTCCATGAGGGTCTTGAGCCGTTCCTTCTCCACATTACGCGCCTTGCCCGTCTTCACGGACACCGCAAGTGAGTTGTCCAACCACAACGTGAGCTGCACAAATGGGACTTCTTTTTCGAGCAACAGTTCAACAGTGTTGACCATGGCTTCGCCGTCGGATTCAGCCGCATCTTCGTCCCCAGGGGCGGAAATATTCAACAACATGACGAGCTTCTTGTGCCCTTTTCGCCGTTTTGCATATAGCTCGCTCGTTTCGTTTTCCCAAATCCCCTCTCGCGAGTACGTGACGAGCTCGTACGGATTATCGGGCCAGAGCCGAGCGAACACCGTTCGTAAATCTCCCATCGTCGCACACTGTGGTAACAAGACGTAAATCTTACTCTTTAGCGCTGCTTGTTCGTCTGCCGAGCCGCTCCCCACACGCATTCCACCCGCCGCCGCCAACGCACTTGTCACCATTAGCACCGTCCGAAGCGTCAAAGCCGTCGTCGGTTGCGTCCAATGGTCCCAAGTCGGCAACATCACCGGCATCTCAGCCGTCGCGTTCCCAGGATTCTCCACGCTCCGTCCCGCCGCCAACGCCTTGGTCGAGGTTGGAAACGTCGTCGCCGCCCGCAACGACGGCACCGGCACGTGCATCGCCACGCTCGGCGTTTCGCCGACCACGAGCTTATTCGCCGGAAAGCTCGTCACCTCATTCACGATGACATCCGTCACCTCTTTTACGACCAGCGTCGTCGACGTCTCGCCGCCGAGGTGCCAACGCACGACGGCTTCGAGCGCGTCCATCTTCGACCCAGGCGCGACGCTCGGTGGCGCCGGCGCTTGGTACACCGTCACCAGCGACGACGCGCGCCGAACGAAGCCCTCGATCGGGGCCATCCAATCGTTCATCGCCTCACCGGCGCGCGCGCCGTCGTCGTCGTCCGTCTTGGCTGTCCGCCGCACCGACGTCGACGTCGACCGACGCGTCGCGCCCGCGCGTCGCCGCGCGCGCGCCGTCGCGCCCGCACCGCGCGCCGTCGGCGTCGTCGACGTCGACGACGACGCCGCGCCGTGCGACGCCGCGCGCGCGCAGGGCGTCATCGTCGCGGTCGCGCGTCGGTGTGTACCGAACACAGCGACGCGCGAACGCGAAAGATGTTCCGACGATGCGCAACGACCGCGGCTCGAGAGCTCGCGCGGGCGCGCCAACGCGCGAAAGCGATCGCGGTGCGCGCGTTGAAGCGTCGAACGCGCGCGAACGCGACGCACGCGAATGCGTGAAGGGGAATGATTGAAAGACACGGGGACGCGCGGACGTTCGATCGACGACGACTGACGACGCTGACGGCGCGCGATGCGCGATGCGTGGACGCAGGAGAGCGCGACGAGCGCGATGGTATCGATCGATGCGCCGATGGGGTCATCGGGGCGGGCGTGGGTGATGATGCCGCGAACAGCGAGGCTGGCGGCGACGACGACGTTCGCGAGCGCGGCGGCGTTCGCGGCGTCGGCGACGTCTGCGGCGTGCATGGGCGCGAGTGAGACTAAAGTCGCGAGCGGTGAGGACGGTGATGCGAATGTGAAGGAAGCGAAGCCGACGGGGACGCCGACGGTGGTTTTCGTGCTCGGCGGTCCTGGCGCGGGGAAGGGAACGCAGTGCGCGAACATCGTTCGCGACTACGCTTTCGTGCACTTGTCCGCGGGAGACTTGCTCCGCGCGCACATGAAAAGCGGGAGCAAAGATGGAAATATGGTGGCAGAGATGATTAAACAAGGTCAGATCGTGCCGAGCGAGGTGACGGTCAATTTGCTCTTGGAAGCGATGCGCGCTAGCGGAAAGGATCGATTTTTAATCGATGGGTTCCCGCGAAACAAGGAAAATCGCGATGCGTGGGAAACGACTGCGGGCTTCGATTGCGATTTTGTTCTATTTTTCGACTGCCCAGAGGAAGTCATGACAGAGCGTTTACTCGGCCGTAACGAGGGTCGAACGGATGACAACATTGATACCATCAAGAAGCGTTTCAAGACGTTTCGCGAGAGTTCCATGCCGGTGATCAACTACTACGACAGCTTGAACAAGGTTTGCAGCGTCAACAGCGACCAATCGCCCGAAGATGTGTACGCGCAAACTAAAGGGTATTTCTCGAAGTTCGCTTGATCGTCGTTTATTTATAGCTCATCGGCAGCTACGAGTTGTAAGTGCAGAACGAAGAAATATGAAGACGTATCCGAGCTAATATTACACAGGATGCGCCATCGTGCTTGCAGTTTGTCAATCAACTTTTCGCGATGCGCGAGCTGACCAACCGATCGGCCCGAAAGAGTTCTTGTTTGGCGCTACGCGTTGCTCTCGCGGGTTGCTTACTTCTAATTCAGCGACAAACTGACCATGTTCCGAAGTCTTGATGCGCGAGTCGGGCAGCTTCCAACCTTTCGCGATGAAGGCGCGCAACTCAGGCCCTGAAAACTGAGTTTTCAGACGACTATTACGGTCCCTGAGCGGTAGGGCGTCGTCGTCGCGCTCGAGACCTTTGGCGATGAACTCTGCGCGATGTTTCCAGCTCTTGGCGAGTTCAGCTTGCACGGCGACTTCCCGCGCGAATCTATCATGCTCTCGCGTATCAAAGGACGACAAATGCGCAATTTCCTTCTTGAGGGCCTCGATTTCTAAGTTTTTCGCGTTCAAGACTTTGTTCAGGTCGTCAACTTTGCTGCTCGTCTCCGCCATGACGAGCTCTATTTTCTTTTCGCCGACCGTTCGGGTTTCTTGCGCTTGGGCAATGCTTTCCTTCACCTTACGTTCAGCCATGTGTTCGGAGCTCTCTGCTTCGGCTTTGGACTTCGACGCGGATTTCACATTATCGGATACAATCGAACGAAGTTGTTTTATCTCCTCATTCTGCGCCGTAACTTGCTCCTGAAGTGATACAATGATTTCAGTCGCTTTTGTCTTGGCGGCGGTGAGCGTAGCGTATTCCTCCAAAATTTCGTTCTGGCGGAAGAGCTGAGACTCTGCGGTCTCGGCACGAACGACAGCGGCAGAGATGAGCTGCTCACTCGTACGTTTCTGCTCTTCGGCGCGCTCTTCCGCTGCCTTTTGCGCGATTCTGGCGTTTTTGACGGCCAACTCGGACGATTCCTTCGCATTCTCGATGCGTTTGCTGATGGTTTGTTCTGTTTGCGTGATTTTGGATTCGGCTAGCGTAGCGCGCGTGATGGCTTCCGTCGCCCGAATGGTCATGTCTTCTACTGTAGCCATCAGCGCGAAGATTTCTTGCTCCTTGGCGGTGAGAGTATTCTCCAACGTGTTCTTCTCGTCGCGGGTGGTCTCAAACTGGGTCATGTAAGTTCTGAGTGCCTCATTTTGTTCCTCGAGTGCCGTAATATTGTCCGTCAGCGCCGTAATCTTCGCACTCTCCGCCTCCATGGCGCTCTCGTGCGACGCTTCCCACATCGCAATTTGGTCCTTCGTCTCTGCTTGCACCGTCGCCTCAAGCTTCTTCATGAGCTTGGCTGCGGCTTCCGCTTGTTCCGTCGCGAGCTTTTGCGCCGAGTCGGCATCTTGCCGAAATCTTGTGATTTTCTGCTGCTGTTCCGCGTCCAAAGCCTTGCGTACTCGACGTTCGATCTCGCCTTCAACTTGAGCGTACATCTGAGCGCGAGCGCCTTCGAGACTTTCCATCGCCTTGACTTTAACGCGTTCAATCTCAATACGGAGCGCCACATTTTCATCACGCACGCCGTCGATTGTCGCAGTAAACGCGCTCTCCAGCTGCTTCTTATCCATCATCACCTGATCGAGCAACACCGACAGCGCCTTGTTCCTTCGTTCAAGCGTCTGCGACTCGTCGTTTGCCACCTCCAACTTTCTCATCGCGTCAATCTCGCTCATCGTGCTCTGCTCCCACGCCTCGTCCATCGCGTTGGAATCCATGGGCACCCTGGACGTCGTCTCCGCCGATTCCTCGCGCGAACGTCGCGCGGCGCTCCAACCTCGCCGGCGTCCCACAGTCCCCGGCGCCATCTTTCCGTTTGCTTTCGTCCTATTGCGCGATCCGACCGCGCGCGCGCCGTGCAATTCCATTTTGCGCATCATGTTTCCCCCTCGCGCGCGTGCTCACGTCGCGAGCACGCCTCGCTCGCGCGCACGGCGTCAAAGAAAGCGCACAACACCCGATTTGGATGAATCCGCTTTTCGTCGACGACGGGTCGCGCGCTCCGAACGGGTCGCGCGCGCGTCGACAACGCGACGAGCGATTCGCGGGTTATTCGACCGCGCGCGTTCGCGCCGTTCGCGACGACGCGAGGGCGATGCGCGGCGCGTTGTGTCGCGCGCCGGCGTGCCAGCGTTGGCAGCCACCGGTCGGTCGGTCGGTCGGTTACTAGATATTTTAGGTGTGAGGTGTGAGTGATATTAAATGCGAAGAATCTAAGCGCGCGCGCGACGACGCGCGCGCGAGGGTGGCGATGGGGAAGTCGCGCGGTGATCAAACGACCTGCGCGGCGAGGACGGCGAGGCGTCAGTGTCCGAGTCGAACGCCGACGGCGATTTCACTACGGGCGCTCGGCGAGAGCGCGTGCGTCTATCCTTGTCTGGAGGCGAAGAAATTCATCACGCGTCCGAGCAAGTCTGATAACACGTAAATCCCGAGCAACGCGAGGATCGGCGATCGCGCGAACCCGAGCGCGCCCGACGCGACGCTCTCGTCCACTACCTTGGCTTCCTCGGCGTCCAAATTCGCCGGAACGTATTTGACCGAAACCGAGTTCACGCAGTGTCGCTCCATCGTCGCCGAGAATCCCTCGTTTTCAAACACATGCCCGAGATGGCCATCACACGCCGCGCACATGATCTCCACCCGTCGCATCCCGAACGCGTTATCGATCTCCGTCTTCAACGCGCCCGCGTAGCACTTGTCAAACGCCGGCCAGCCGCACCCGCTGTCAAACTTCGATTTGGCGCTGTACAGCGGCGTACCGCAACCGCGGCACACGAAGTGTCCTTCGCTCGGGTAGAACTTATCGTACTCTCCAGTGCGCGCGGGTTCGGTGCCTTTTTGTCGCAGCACTTGGAACGCTTGCGCGTCGAGCTCTTGCTTCCACTCGCGCTCGGATTTTTCGACGCGAGTCACGTCGACGCGCTTGGACATGGCGCGCGCGACGCGCGCGCGCGCGCGCGTGGGCTTGATGAGAACGCGAGTGAAGTCAGCGCGCGCGCGAGAGACGTGCGACGCGAAGGACATGGAACGCGCGGCGGCGTGTGGAGCGCGAGTTGCGATCTCCCGATGGGTGACGTGGGTGGAACTGGAGATTTGGATAGCACGTCGGGCGAAGGCGGCGCTACAAGTCTAAAGCTAAGGCAGCGAACGCGGCGTAGACGAGGAAAAAGATGAGAAATGTGCCTGTGCGAGCGGCGGAGTGATAGTACACGCAAGCTTCGACGGAAGTCGAACCGGCGGAGCTGTTGAAATGGTACAGCGGACATCGCTCGCACAGAGTTACGACGGTCGCGCCCGAGGTGACGCCGTAGGTACCCTCCGGACACAGCGTGCAGTTCGCGAGACCGAGGGTGGAGGCGTATGTGCCGGGCGTACACGCATCACATGCAGCTTTGCCGCCGGCCGAGGCGCGTCCAAGCGGGCACGGACGACAGACGGTGTCGTCGCCCGTCGTCGCCCCTTGAATCGCGCCGTATGTGCCCGGGCGGCACGGCTTGCACGTGGACAAACCTGTGACGTCGGAATACGTGCCCGCGGGACATGGATCGCACAGCTGCGATGCTTCCGTGTCGGAATACGTGCCAGCGGCGCATTCGATGCACGTCGCAACGCTCGTGCCGCCTTGCTCAGTGCCGTACGTGCCGGCTGGACAACCATCGCAGATCGCCATGCCAGTTTGGCCCGCGTAAGTTCCAGGTTCACAGTCGCTACAAGATACGGATGCGTCGAGCGAGTACTGACCGATCGCACACTCCAAACAATTTTCGACCGTCGGACTCGCTTCGACGATGGAATATGTTCCCGCGACGCAATCGATACATCCTGTGGCGGCTGTTGTGTTTGAATACGTGCCCGCGACGCAGTTGAGACATTCAGCCAAACCTTCAATGTCTGAGTACGTACCCGTCGGACACGGTTGTAGATTCACCGCCGAAGTGGCACCTTCATCCGGAAGGAAATAGCCAGCGGGCGCAGCTTTGCACTCGAGTAAGCCCTCCTCATCCCCGTACGTACCCGCAGGGCACCGAAGACAGTCGACTTGACCATCCGCGGGGTTGTACGTACCGACGGCGCACAATGTGCACGCCGATACGCTCGTCGCCCCTTCAGCGGCGGAATACGATCCCGCTGGGCAAAGTTTACAGCTCTCCGCGGGAATACCGCTCCCCGGCGCTATGTCAGAGTAACTCCCTGGCCCACACAACGTACACGCGTCACTTCCTTCATTTATCGATACAGAGCCCAGCGGGCAGTCCTCGCAATCGGTCTTGGCGACGCTTCCCGTCGTCGCAAGAGCCGTGCCTGCTGGGCACTGCTCACAAGTTTCGCGGCCCTCAGTTGAACTGTAGCTACCAGCGGCACAGGGAACACATACGGTGCTACCGAGATCATTCGTAGCGGTCCCAAGCGGGCATGGCAGACATTGATCGACGCTGGTCGCGCCAGTGTCCGCGAGATATGTACCTTTCGGGCACAAGTCACACGTGGGTTCGCCGGCATCGGCTTGATACTGCCCCGCGGGACATTCCTTGCACGGTTCACCATCTGCTGCATAAAAGCCGGCTGGACACACATCACAATCATCCTCGCTCACGCTGGCGTAATTTATTGAATACTTTCCAGGCGGACATGTCGTACACTCTGACGTGTCTGTGCGATCGGCTGGACCGTATCGGCCAGGCGGGCAATCGAGGCACGCACCCATACCCGCATGCGGTGCATATTTACCCGTACCGCAATTTACGCAATCACCTTCCGCAACCGCACCGTCGGTCGCCGTGACTTTACCCGCAGGACATGATTTACATAAAGTTTGTCCTTCTTGGTCCTGATACGTACCCGCTTCGCACTTCGTGCAGAACTGATTCAGACCGAGAACTAATGTTGGCGTCGAGCCAGCGACGGCGGTGTATGTGCCAACTGCGCATTGCTGACATGCATTTTGTAAACTATCTCGTACGATTACGTTTGCCGTTCCAACGCCGGAATACCCTGCAGGACACTTTGTGCACTCGGTCGCCCCTGCAGTTGCGCTGTACGTACCGTCTGGACACGACAGGCATACACTTTGGCCCATATCTGATGTATAAGTTCCCACTGCGCATGGTACGCAGTCATCGACGGATGACATTGTAGCCGTAGCGTTGCCAGTTGTCCCCGCTGGACACGGTGTACACTCGACAGCGCCACCTTCTGAGTAAAATCCGATATCGCACGGGTCGCACGCCGACGCACCAGGCGCCGAAGCATCTGTGCCCGCAGGACACGGCTCACATTGCGAGGCTCCTGTACTCGCAGCAAATTTACCAGCTGGACAGCTCACGCAGTCGCTCGATCGCTGCGCCCCGACGGCCCCGTTGAACGTGCCTATTGGACACCCCGTGCATGATGCTTGTCCTGTGAGAACTTGATACGAACCCGTCCCGCACGGCGTGCATGATGAGCTTCCCTCCGCCGCGCTGTAGCTCCCTGCCGGGCAAGATTCGCAGAATGAAGATGCGAACGCCCCTTCAAACGGAACGAAGGTCCCAGCAGGACATTTAGAGCATACTGATAGACCTGTTGTCGCCGCGTAAGCTCCGCTTTCACACAGGATACATGATGAACTCGCAGATTCGTTTTGATACTGACCCAAAGGACACGGAGAACAGACGAACGAAGTGAAGTCATTCGTGTAACCTCCAGCCGAACACGCCGAACACTGTCCCGTTTCAGTATCACGCTCGTACCCAACGTCACACGAAACGCGTAGAGCTAAAGAAAAACCACCCACAGCGACAACCATGGTGACTTGTTGCACTTCAGCGACGATGACGGGCGCGGCGACGTACTCCACTTCGCCGTACAACCCCACGTCAGCCGTTGAAAGATATCCGCCCTTGAACGGCCGAGTGGCACCCATGACTAACGCTTCGAATTCTGCGTTCGATCCACCAACTCGACCGCTCGCATCGAGCGTATCTCGAAACGCATAGAATAATGTCGACGATGCGCCGCTCTGCAACTCTGTGCCGTAATTGGCTAACAGGCGACGTCTACTGGCACTGATCGCGGTTTGTTGCCATCCTCGCAGCGTCAAAGTCAAATTGTACGAGGCGTCCGACGCCGGTCGGGGCTCTAATCCAAGTTGACCAAACTCATTCGATCCCCATGTGAATACCTCACCGTAATCACTCACCGCTACAGTGTGCGATCGTCCGCATGACACCCAATGTATCTTTACGTTAGCATCAGCGAGCGCGGTCACTTTCGTCGGTATAAATCTACTGACACGGTCATTGTGACCAAGTTGCCCGAACGTATTGAGCCCCCACGTGTATACCTCGCCAGTGGATGCGACTGCTGCCGCGTGGAAGTCTCCAGCTGCGATGAACACCGCTTGCACGCCCGCGTCTGCCAATGTCGCCAAAACTTTCGGCGCCGCTGAGCGAAAAGGATCCAGACCATCCGTTCCGAATCCGAGCTGGCCGCTTTCGCCGTAACCCCACGTGTACACCAAACCACCGTTCGCCCCATTTGCGTCCGCTGCGCTAATCGCCATGGAGTACCGCGCGCTCGCTGCAATCGCTGAGAATTTCACGGCTGACGGCACCTCTTGCGGTGACTGCGTGGTGGGCATTTCTGGGGCGTCTGGGAACGCGCTGCATGCGCCGGTGCCGTCTCCATATTTACTCACTTCGCACGGTTTGAGTCCTAACTGACCATCGATGTTACTACCCCACGCCCAAATCGAGCCGGTGGAAGTCAGCACGAGGGTGTGCGCTAGGCCAGCCGCGACCTCCACCGCCGTGACGGAGCCAAATCCATTGTTCACGACACGCGTCGGCAACCCCTTGTTTTTCAAAAATGTTTCCGAGCCGACGTACTGCAACGTCCCTGGCATCCAGCCGCGACCGAGTTGACCGAAATCATCGTTACCCCACGTAAAAACATGGCCGGAAGCGCTCACCGCCACGGCGTGTCTGACCCCCACCGCGACTTTTGTCATGCCTTCGAGCGCGCCGATGCGAACGGGATTCACAGCCAAGCTCGAAGCGTCAGGCGTTTTCGTCTCCAAGTTGAGAACGCCACTGGAATCGAAACCCCATCCCCAAACGTATCCGGTACCGTATTCAACGCCCATCACCGTTTTGTCTGAGGCCGAAATATACGTGAACTGTTTCACCAACTCAAAATTTGCGTTCGTTACGGGCTGCGATTTCGGCGCAGTGTCACCGAACGCGAGCTGCGCCATGGCGTTATCGCCCCATCCGTACACAACTGCGCTAGAATTCGCGAGTTTCTTAAACTGCCCGTTATTGTCCGCATCAGTTCCAGTCAACGGCAACGTCAGCGTCGGGTCCCACCAATCCACGGCGTCCACCGTGCTCACGTCTGTTCTCGACACCCACTTCGCCGTGCACGCCCGCACAAACCTCGACACCGAGTCCTTGTACACCTCTATCGTCACAGTGATCGTACTCTCATCACTACACGCACCAACACTATCGATCAATCGATACGTTATCGTCGTCGTGAACTCTCGTCTCGTCTCCGTCTCGTCGCACGGTGCTACGAAGTACGCCGTCTGCGACCCCGCCAACCGTCGCGCCGACACCGTCCCGCTCGCCAGCGCGGTGCAATAATTCGCCGCCGCGTCCAACGCGGTGTTCTGATCGTCCTTATACACCGATCCCGTCCCCGGCAACGACGTGATCAACGCCGACAGCGTGTGCGTATCGTCGCTATCCGTCCCCGCGAGCGTCAGCGTCGCTCGCGAACCCGCGACGACGCGCACGCTCGACGCCGACGGCACCACCGGCGTCGCGCCGCGCGCGACGGACGCGACGCCCGCCACGGCGACGAGCGCGGCGACGAGCGCGCTCGACGCGACCGCGTGGCGTCGGTGTCGACCCATCTCGCTCGTTCGATGTTCGTTCGAGTCGTTAGCTCCGCGCATCGTCGCCGTCTCGCGACGTCTCGCGCGCGCCGCGCGCGATGCGCGCGCGCGCGCGAGCGCCGCACGCGAGCATTTTTTCGTACGACGGCGCGCGCGGGGCGATTTGACGCGACGCGCGCGGTGATTTGACGCGAAAAGGCCCGCGGCTCGAATCTTCTCGAAGCCGCGTCAAAGTCAAAGTCAAAGTCGACGCCGCGACGCGACGCGCCGGTTATACGCTAAAACGCTAATACGCTAATGCTCGCACCCGGGAACGCGACACGACCACTTACACCCTTCGAGCATGAACCCCGGGTTCTTGTCGCATTCGCCCGTGTTGGCCCAGCCGCGACACTGGTCGTGCGCGTCTTCGCATCCGGGCGTCGCGCTCGCCTCGGGCGGTTTCTGCCAGCGGTACGGCTCGGCGTGCACCCACACGGTGGCGGTCCACTTCACCCCCGCAACGACGGGACAACCGACATGCAACGCGCGGTGATCAATCTTCCCGTTCGGGTCCACGGACCAAAATATTAAGCCGTCGCCTCGGCGCGGTTTCATCGCCACGCGATGCTCCGCGCACTTCGACCAACTCGTCCCCTCCGCCATCTTCGGATCGATCCACTCGCTATCGGGAAACGCCGTCTCTCCCCCCGCCTCGGGTTCTTCCAAGTACAACAACACCGTCGCCACGCGTTTACCGCCGTCTTTCGACAACTCTCTCCCGCTCAGCGAATCCTCCGCGCCCACGTCTTCGTGCGCGTCGTACTTTTCCCCCACCCGGTATTCCAACACTTGCATGTCCTCGTTGTGCGTCCAGGGCAGCATCGTCACCGCGCTCAGCGCGTCGTATATCTCTCGCACCACCTCCTCGTCGCGATTTAAAAACGTCTGCTTCGACGTGCGAATCGGATCGACTTTCGACTCGCCCGTGACGCTGTCGACGACGGTGCTTCGCCGGACCCGCGCGCGCGTCGCCCGCAGCACCGCCTCGCACTGCGCCTCCGTCAGCGCGTCTCGCAGCGCGAACGCGCGCGGGTACCACGACAGCGGTTCGACGCGCGTCCGCGTCCGCGCCCGCGCGCCGTCCGTCGTCGTCCGTCGTCGCGCGCGCGCGCCGTCGAACCCGTTCGTCGTCACGCGCGCGCCCAGCGCGCCCAGCGCGAGCGCGCACGCGAGCGCGAGCGCGCGCGCCGTCCACCGCGCGCGCGCGCGCGACCGACGTCGACGCGAGACGTCGACGGACGCCGCGCGAAGCATGGATCGGACGCGACGCGACGCGACGCGACGTGACGCCGCGAGAGCGCGACGCGCGATGTCGCGCGCGCGCGACGCGCGCCGCGTCGAACGAGGCGAGGCCGCGCGCGCGCGCGAGGCGCCGACGACGTTTTGTGGACTGCCGACGCTGCGACCGGACGCGACGGCGAGGACGCGCGCGGCGACGCCCGAGACGCGCGGCGACGCGCGCGACGACGCGAACCGGACGCGCGTGCGAAAACTACTGCTCGTGCGCCACGGCGCCAAGGCGAAGACGACGCGAGGGAAACGAGACGCGGCGGAGATTCGACGCGCGTGCTCGGCGGCGAACGTCGACGTCGAGACGGCGACGACGGAACGCGCGGGACACGGCGTCGAACTGGTGCGAGAGGCGGATCTGAGCGACGTGGACGCGATCGGGGTCGTGGGAGGGGACGGGACGCTTCGCGAGGCGGTGCAGGGATGGATCGAGCGCGAGGCGAGCGGGCGGGGCGACGGGACGCGAACGCCGATTTTCGCGTTTCCGTGCGGCACGGGGAATAATTACGCGCGAGATCTCGGGGTGTTCACCGTCGCGGACGCGATGGCGAAGTTGAAAGCTGGGAATGCGCGTCCGGTGGACGCGGTTCGAGTGTCGGACGGCGTCGGTAACGATACGATTTCGATCAACGTCGTGACGTGGGGCATGGCGCGCGACGCGGCGGAAACGGCGGAGGGCATGCGTTGGATGGGCGGTTTGCGTTACGACGTCGCCGGTTTGATTCACATCTTGAAGAATAAAAAGAATAACGGCATCATCGGCGTCAGCGATTCTCTCGAGGGCGAGATCGTGGAGGAATCGAATGATTATTTGATGATGTTCGCGCAGAACACGCGTTGCAGCGGCAGAGCTTTCGCGTTCACGCCGCTGGCGCAACTCGACGACGGATTTTTCGACGTCGTCGTGTGTAACAAAGGAGGCCCGATGCACACGAAGGCGCTCTTCGACGCCACGAAAACTGGTGGCGGTCACGTCGAAGATCGTAACGTATCATACGTTAAAGCTAAGCGGTTGTCGCTGAAAACAGCGGCGGCCGAGAGCGTCGGCATTGACGGCGAAGTCACCGTTCCAACGCCCGTTCATCTGACGGCGCTCGAGGGAGTTTTCACTACGTTTCGCTAAGTAGTACGTCTTGTATTAATCGCACGCTATGTATGTCTATTCGACTTTGCACGCGCACAACCAGCTCTCGTCTTCCTGAGGGAACATCCACCAAGAAGAGTCGTCGGCTTCTTGCATGCACGTCGTGAACACGGCGGGGTAATCCAACTCAACTTCGCCCGCGGTGATGGTGAAACGAACTTGATGACGTTCTTTCCATCGGTAGAAGAGCTTGGGCGATGGGAGCATTTGAAAGACGTGATCTCGGCACTCGTCGTTTGTGACGAGAAACGCCTTGTCCCCGGCGTGCACCGCCGCGTACAACCAGTACCAGTCGTCGTTTGAGCCGTGCGCCGTCGTGAAGAGCTCGCCGGCGCCGTCCCATTTGGCAAGGAGCGCTTGATTGTGCGGCTTGCGCGCTGGGCCACCCTCAACACGACGCTGGTGTAAGAACGCGATGGGCGGAGCATCGCCTTCCTTGGCGCGTTTGCGAAGCTCGACGAGGACCTTTTCAACCTGGTTAAAGTTCATCCCGGAAGTCGAGAAATTCTGATTGTACATGCCCACGTTTGCGCCGTCAACGATGGCGTTCATACCATCTTTTTTAACGTTGAGCCAATTCATGAAATTGTCGAACTCTGACTGCGCTTCGCGTTCGCACGCCAACTTTGCGATGCCCGCGAGCAAGTCTGCGCGTTCCTCCTCCGTAAGACTAATCGCCTTGAGCTGAAGTTCCACGCGCTTTTCCTCCATCGCCAACACCGCCACGGCGGCGCCCGCGTCGTCCACGCGCACTTCGTCCGCGACGCTCCATCCGGGCACCGCACTAAACCACGCGCGTAATTCTTCGCTCATCTCGTCGCTCGGGCTACGAATCTCCGTTCGCATCCGACGCAACATCGCGAACCCGCCGTCGAACGCCTCCGCCGCGCGATACGCCCTCAACATCGCCATGAACTCCAACTCCGTCGGCAACAACCCCTCATCGCGCAGCATCGCCTCCACGGCCTCCATCTTCTCCAAATCCCCCTTTTTCGCGCTCGCGTGCAGCGCGCACGCGTACGTCCGCACCTTCGGCGTCAACTTTTCCTCCTTCAGCGCTCGCGCCGCGTCCAGCGCTCCCTCCACGTCCCCCGCCGCCGCGCGCACTCTCGCCAGCGCCGTGTAGCTCATCTCGCTCATCATCACGCGTCGCGCTTCCATGTACTTCACCACCTCGTCCGCTTCCTTCGCGCGCGCGCACTCCTCGTGCGCCAGTCCCGCCGTCCACGCCCCCGCGCCGCCCGCGCACATGTGCAGCAGCACGTTGCACGAGTGCGGCGCCAGCGCGTACGCTTCGCTCCTTCGCGCGTCCTCGAACGCGTCCCACGCCGCGGCGAACTCGTCCCGCTGACACGCCGCGTCGATCGCGCGTCGCGCCGTCGCCGCCGGGCCGAACGCGTCCGCTTTCGCGCGTCGTCGGTCCGTCGCGCCGCCGGCGGCGCGCGCGCGATCGACGCCGCGCTTGCGCTTCGCGGCGGCGTCGCGGGACGAGCGCTCGGGCGAGGCGTCGACCGCGAGGCGGGCTCGCGTCTCGGCGTCGAGCGGCATCACCCGCGGCGTCGACGAGTGACGCGATCGGCGCGACGCGATGCGAAAGGTGCAGCTCGGCTTTGATGTGATTACGGACGCGAGACGACGCGTCAACGACGCCTGAGCGAGGGCGAGGCGAAGAGCGAAGACGCCGGCGCGTGCACGCGAGAGATGGAGGAAGGCGACGCGGACGCGCGACGGTCCCGCGGACGCGCGACGTCGGCGACGTCGACGCGCGCGTCGCGAACGGCGGCGCGCGCGGAACGCTTTTCTTCGACGGCGCGGTGCAACTCGTCGAGTTGCGCGCGTTGACGCTCGATGACGGCCATGATTCTCGCTTCTTCGTCCTCGCCGAGTTGGATCTCATCCGCGGGGGCGATGGTGTGCTGAAGGCGAGAGGCGGCGGCGAGCGCCTCGGCGCGACGCGGGAGCGACGCGGCGGAGCGGTTGACGCGGGAGCTCAACGCCTTGAAGTCGTTCAAGAGCTCGATTTCCTCGGCGGACATCGGCGGGACGGCGCCGCCGTTGGCGTCGGCGTAATTCTTCAACTGCGCTTGGTGGAGCGTGCGGAAGATTTTGATCAACCGATGCTGCTGCTCCATGTTCTTATTTTTGACGTCCCGCATGCGCTTTTCCAACTCGGTGTCCGCCCACTGCAAGATTTGTCTCACCGACGTCGCCGCGGCTTGGATGTACTCCTCTTGCGCCTTGATCTCCGTCTCCGCCTGCGTCTTTCGTTGGATCAATCCCTCGAATCCGTCGTACTGAACGGGCCACAGACAATCGGGGTTGTTCTCGCCACCTACGGCGTCCAAGAGCTCGCGCCACTTCCGTTCGCTCACGTTCTGCGGCTTCACGCGCATGCGCGGATCTTTGACGACGTTGTAAAAGTACGCTCGGAATCGGTAGTCAGGATGGTTCGGGTTGTACGCGTTGACGATCTCTTGCACCTCACGCGTGGGATCGAGCGACGACGGATGTTGTTGCATCTGCTGCTGCATTTGCGGGAATAAGCCGCTGGGCTGCTGCTGCTGCGTCAACGCTCCGGCGGCGCCGGGCGTCGACGGCGCGAACAATCCACCGCCCGAGGGAACGATGGCGTTCGACGGCGCGCCGAAAGGGTTCGAAGACGTCGTCGCCGCACTCGAGGCACCGAACAAGCCTCCCGGGGACGATGACGGGGCTGGTGTCGCCGATCCAAACAAACCTCCGCCCGTTGTACCGGGTGTCGCCGCGCCAAACAAACCGCCCGCGGGACTCGAGGCCGGCGCCGCACCGAACAATCCACCGCTCGTAGTCGCCGGCGTCGCGGCCGTGCTCGCGCCGAACAAACCACCGCTCGTAGTCGCCGGCGTCGCGGCCGCGCTCGCGCCGAACAAACCACCGCCCGAAGTCGCGGCCGGTGCGCTACTACCAAACAATCCACCGAGCGCGGGCGTCGACGCCGCGGGCGAGGCGCCGAACAAACCACCACTCGTTGCCCCGGGCGTCGCCGCGGCGGACGACCCGAACAATCCGCCGCTCGTCGTCGTCGGCGCCGCGCCGAACAATCCACCACCCGCGCTCGACGCCGGCGTCGGCGCCGCGCCGAACAATCCACCACCCGCGCTCGACGCCGGCGTCGGCGCCGCGCCGAACAATCCACCACCCGCGCTCGACGCCGGCGTCGCCGCCGCACTCGCGCCGAACAACCCACCGCCCGAACTCGCAGGCGCCGCGCCGAACAACCCACCGCCCGCGCTCGACGCCGGCGTCGCCGCCGCGCCGAACAATCCACCGCCCGCGCTCGACGCCGGCGTCGCCGCCGCGCCGAACAACCCACCGCTCGTCGCCGCCGCGCCTCCGAACAACCCGCCGCTCGCGCTCGACGCCGACGCGCCGAGCGCGAGCGTCGGCGCCGCGCCCCGCGCCCCGAACAACCCACCGCCCGCGCTCGATCCCACCGGCGCGGCGCTCCCGAACAATCCACCGCTCGAACTCCCCGTCGCCGCGGGCGCCAACGCCGGCGCCGCGCCGAACGCGCCCCCGCCCGCGCTCGCGCTCGCGCTCGGCGTCCCGAACACACCGCCGCTCGCGCTCGACGCCGCCGCCGCCGCGCCGAACGACCCGCCGCTCGCGCGCGTCGCCGCGCCGCCGCCGAACGCGAACGCCCCGCTCGCCGCCGCGCCCGTCCCGAGTGCCGGCGCGTAAGCGCTCGCGCTCGCCGTCGCCGGCGCCGACGCCGTCGTCGGCGTCGCGCCGAACGAAAACCCGCCCGTCGTCGCCGCGCCGCGCGGCGTCGCCGGCGCGCCGAACATGGCGACGCGCGCGAGTCCGCGAACGCGAGACGCGCGCCGAGCGACGCGCGTCGACGTCTGACGCGCGCGATCGCATCGGATTGGATTCGATTCGACGATTCGATTCGATTCGATCGACGCGCGCGCGATACATCGCGACACATCGCGACGCCATGGCGCAAAATCTGCGCGCGGGCCTCCCGCGCGTCGTCGACGTGACCTGGCGCGTCGACGTCGCGCTGCGCACGTCCGAGGGCGCTCAAACGATGCGGCCGAGCGTGATCCTGCGACTCGCGCTCGACGACGGGAGCGACCGGACGTTCGAGTGCGGACTGGAAAAGTTTCACGAGCTGCGAGAGGCGACGGCGACGATGGTGCACGAGATGGAGTGGGCGAGCCGGGACGCGGCGGCGGTGCGGGAGATCGGGGCGCGCGCGCGGGCGAGGTGGGAGCGGACGCGAGCGGGGACGACGGGGGCGAAGAAGGCATAGCGGCGAAGCGATGCGCGCGGTGCGGCGGCGATGATTATTGATGCGAGGACGTCGAACGTCAGGCTTTGTAGCGCGCGTCGTCGGCGTAATACTCGGGGAAACCGACGGATTCTTGAAGCCGGGCGAACGTCGGGAGCGTCTCGTCGCGCGGGTAGCCCTCGAGTTTGATTTCTCTCAGCGCGCGTTCCATCGCGTTGACGCTCACGGCGAGCAGCGACAGGGGGTAGGCGACGATGCTGAAGCCCATGTCCTCGAGCTCTTGCGGCGTGCAAATCGGCGTCGAACCGCCGCCTTCGAGCATGTTGGCCATCTTCGGCACGCCCGGGGCGACTTTGCAAAACGCTCGCATCTCTTCCTTCGATCGCAGCGCGTCGACGAAGAGCGCGTCCGCGCCGACGTCGGCGAACGCCGCGGCGCGCCACAGCGCCTCATCTAAATCCACCGCACTTCGCGAATCACTCCTCGCGAACACCACGATTCCCGACCCATCCTCGTCCCGCGCGTCGCACGCCGCTCGCACGCGCGTCGTCGCCTCCTCGCGCGATACCACTCGTCTATTCTTCGTGTGCCCGCACGCCTTCGGCGCCACCTGATCCTCTATCAATATACCCGCGAACCCAGCCTTGGCGTACCCACGCACCGTGCGCTTCGCGTTCATCGCGTTCCCGTACCCGTCGTCGCCGTCGCCGACGATTGGGAAACTCGCGCTCGTCGCGTCGTTGCACGTGCGCCCGACGTCCACCATCTCCCCGTACGAGATCAATCCGGTGTCTGGCAGCGCCAACCGCGACGCGGACACGCAGAATCCCGACATGAACGCGGCGGAGAACCCGGCGCGTTCGATCAGGCGCGCGCTCAACGCGTCGTGCGCGCACGGCGCTTGAACGATTCGAGGCGACCGCAGGAGGTCTCGCAAGACTTTGGTGTGCGGTGCGACGACGGACGCGCCGTCGCTCGCGCGGCATCGCGCGTCGCGCCGAGCGCGATGCGCGACGCGCGACGACGCGCCGGGAGCGGCGGCGAGGGACATCGCGCGAGGCGACGTCGAGTGCGGGCGGAGACTGGAACGACTTCGGTGTTACACGCGACGCTCGCGCGATTCGCGAGAAACGCCTATGATCGCGGCGTCGGCGTCGCCGAAGGCGACGACGCTAAGAACGACGCGTACTCGCGACCCACGTCGTTATCGGCGTCGGCACCGAATATTTGTTCGCCCGCCACGTGGGAATGGAGCAACGCGGTGAGCGGACCGGGCGATGGACCGTTCGCGTCTCCGCGAGGCGCGACGGTCGCCCCATCGCCCGCGACTCCTTGATCGCGCGGTTCGTCCGCGATTGGAATCTCTATCGAAAGGTTATTCTCGCGCGCGAACTCGCTCGAGCGCGTCTCGAAACTCGAGAGCGACGCGCGAGCGCCGCCGACGTCTCGAGCCGTCGGCGATCCAAGCCACTTAAAGCTGGGCGATAAAAGTTCCAAACCTTCGGGCGGTATGATAAGTGGATCGTCGTTTTCATCCACCAGTAAAGCAACGTCTTCAAAAATATATCTATTCGCATCCGCATCCGCATCATCATCATCGTCGTCGTCGTACGGGCGTATTATCGCCCGTTGCACTCGACTCGCCGCGCCGCCGTATTGATCGTCTATATCCATTTGACCATCGTCGACGCCGTATCCTCCATTCTCACGCCTAGCGCCCGAACGTCGACTCGCCCGACCTGGTTCGCTCGCAGACGACCCTTTACCGTGCCCTGACCGTTGCGCGCGGCTCGATTGCTTCGCCGACGCGCGCTCGCGCTTGACGCGCGCGTGCGCACGAAACATGGCTGATTTCGACACGGGCGCTGGACTCGGCCCTAGTCGACCTTTACGCGAGAAAACGGGCTCAATGGGCTCTTTCCCTTTCGCTTTATCCGATCTCGTCGTGCCTTTCGCGTCTTCAAACTCTTCGCCTTCGCCTTCGCCTTCGTCTTCGTCATCGTCCTCAAAGTCTTCTTCGTCCTCGAATTCGTCCTCGTCTTCGAAACACGACTCACTCTTCACCTTACGCCACATGCTTCGACTCGTGCTCGCCTGCGCTCTTTCGCGCGCCGACGCCCCCTTTTGCGTCGAGAAGTGCTGATCGAACAAGTCCTGATTGTTCCTCGCCTCGTGCGCCTCGGCGCACTCGGTGTGAAATCGCCGCAGCACATCCTCGATGTCCCCAGACGAATACTGATACAACTTTTCGTTCGAGTTATAGATCACGAGCGCGATGTCGCAATCACACAACACGCTCAGCTCCATCGCCTTTTTCATCAACCCATTCTTCCGTTTCGTGAACGTCACCTGCCGGTTACGCTCGTCGACGATGCGCTCAATCTTAATCTTCTTCCGTCCCATATCGTCCCAATCCCGTCCTCAACCCTCCCCCGCGCCACCGACGCGCGCGCGCGCGCCGTCTTTCCCGCGCCGCGTCTCCCGCGTCTCGCTCTCTCGCGCGAGCCCTCGCGTCCGCGCGTTCCCGCGCGTTCGCGCGAATCGACGCGCCGGTTGACCTCCCGCGTCCGCGCGCCTCGTCCCTCCTCTCGCGTCGCGTCGTCGCGCGCACGTCCTCGACGCCTCGCGCGCCGCGCGCGCCGCTCCCCCCGCGCGCCGTCGCCGCGCGCGCGCGTCGTCGCCTCGCGCGCGACGTCGCGCTCTGCGGTCAAAACCGCCCGCGCGTCGGTTTGACTGTTCGCGTCGCGGGGCGTCGCCCGCACACGCGGGTGTTTCGCGCGTCCCGCCCAACGGGCGATTCGCGACGCGCGCGCCACGTCGACGCGCGACGACCGGCGCGCGACGACCGAGGCGCGGGAAAACAGGCGCGGAAAGATGGCGCGATCGTCCGCGCAGGCGTTCGTCGCGTACCGCGCGGCGTTCGAGCCCGGGAAGACGGGACGCGGACGATCGGTGAAGTACTTTCTCGTCGAGGCGGACGGGCGGGAGACGCTCGCGGCGTACGCGGACGAGAGCACGCCGGGAGACTCGCACTACACGTATAAGAATTGCGAGGAGTTCACGTCGTTCGGGACGCTGTGCTGTCATAATCGAAAGGCGCTGCACTCGTGGTTGGATTCGATCGTGCGGGCGTCGAGCGGGGTGGTGACGACGGGACCGATTTCGACGGCGGCGGGGAAGAATAAGAGCGCGTCGGGGAAGAATAAGAACAAACGGAGTGGAATGAGGAAGGCGAAACGGAGTGGAATGAGTGAGTTGGTGATGACGCACGAGGCGGCGACGTCTGGGGCGGCGGCGGCGGTGACGGTGTCGACGACGAAGCCGGACGGTTCGGCGAGATTCGTGAGTTACTCTCAGGAAAAGTTTACGTTTCCCGATGGTCGGCGAGGGGTGCGGTTTTACGTCATGGACGAGGTTGGAACGCCGACGCTTGCGGTGTTGGGAGAGGAGCGCGAGACGCGAGATGGTCACTATCAATACAAGCGGGTCGATACGTTTACGGCGGGCGCGCCGCTTCGATGCGGCAACTTGAGCGGCGTGCACAAGTGGTTGAAAGATCACATCGCCGGTGGGCAACTGGTCGGGGTAAACTTTCCGTACTCTAGCGTGGCACATGGGCAGGATAACGGCGCGGCGGCGAGCGCGGCAGCGTTAGCGCGAAGAAAGCGCGGCGACATCGCCGACGGCGTCAGCCTCATCGACCCCGCAGTCACTTTTCAAACAAAGGTTGAAGAGCGCGAAGCGCAATGGGCGCTCGCGCGTCGAGGCGCGCTGGCATATGTGCGCGAGCCGACGCATCCCGATCATGTAGCGGAACTGAAAGAGATCGTGCCCGTGTTAAAGGCGGCGAAGGCGGAGAACAAAGCCGCCGTGAAGGATTTGCTCTCCGTCATCGAAGCCTTTCGTGCGCTCAACTCCGTGTACGTATCTTTACACACGCTCGATAGCATGGACATCAAAGATGTCGTCGTGGGTTTGCAAAAACACCCGAATGAGACGATTTCTCAGCTCGCGACGAAGAGTGTCCGGCAGTGGCTCGGGTCGTTGTACAGTCACATCGGCACGTTGGCGAGCGTGTACGAGCGCCCCAAGCCGTTGCCTCCGAGAAATAAGGCGGGCTACGGACCCCCGAAAGATGAAGTGAACAATGAAGGGCAAGATAAATCAAATTCGCCTCTTAGTTTGCGGCAACGCACCGGCGTGGCGACGCCGACAGTCTCAGGCGCGAAACGCGCTGCAGACGTCGTGCTCCCGACGACTTCTAGCCAGTGCAGCCCGCCGCCGAAAATGCAAAAGACGAATTCCGGTTTGCCAGGATGTACGCCTCTCGGCAAAGGTCACAAACTGTGCCCGCAGTGCGCTGGAACGTGCGGTTCGCCGACTCGCGTGTGTCCCCACTGCGGCTCGGCGCTGCCCTACAAGTCTCCACCCAAGGACAAAAAAGATGGTGAACCAGTGCCCAAGAAGAAGGTATGACTGCGAGATTTAGCAAATAGCACATCTGATGGTTAAAAGAATGACTAAGGTCTAGAGTATTTACACAAACGTGCCGGCGTTTTTCTCGATCCACGCGCGACAGTGCTTGCCCTTCACGGCGATGAGTTCGGCGGAACCGACTTCGCCGATTTCAAACTTGACGTTAGCCGCACGAAGGACAGTTTCGATCGCCAACAATCGACGCTGGGCACCGTTTTTACCCGGCTTTACCTTACCCGCGTAGATGAACATGGCGGATGGTACTTGATCGCTCGAAAGCGTGGACATGCGTTCGAGCAGGACGAGCGTCGCCACCGTAGCTTCGGTGCGCGACAGCTGGTTCATGTTTATCGTACAAGACTCAGACTCCGCTTCGCGCGTCGACAGTACGACTGACAAGTCTTCGTACACACCGTGTTCAACGCCCTGAGCGTAGATTTCGCGCAACTTCGCAACCTGGGCGCTGTGCACGAAGGATGCGCCGTCGCCTGATTCGAGCGATTGTTTCGCCATGGCGAGCTCTGCGCCGCCGCCGCCGATGAACGCATCGAAAACCGTCGTGTACGTCTCCCGATTCGGAGTTAACGAACTATTCACTTCGGATTGCTTCTGCATCACGCGAAAGTACTCCATCGCCTCTTCGCTACGGTTCGCACGCCCGAGGGCGTTGATCAAGACGTTGAACAAGATGCGGTTTGGCTCGACGCCCGCGGCGCGCATTTCCTCATACACCTTTATCGCAGTTGCCGCATCGCGCGCCTTAGCGCATGTAGCGATCAAACTACCATACGTGATCACGTCTGGTTCAACGCCAAGCTTTTTCATCGCGTCATAAAGCTCGAGAGTTGCTTGTACCGACGTAGAGTCCTCCTTGGCGTTCAATCCCGCAGCGTGAATCAATCGATTTAACGTGCCGACTTGGATTTCAATACCAGAATCCCGCATGTGGCTGAACGCGTCAAACGCCATCTCGGGTTTACCCGCTTTACACGCGGCGTCGATGAGTAGTGAGTACGTGCTCCTGTCCGGCGTCACGTTGCCTTTCGTTTGCATTTCTTCAAAAATTTCAAACGCCGCCTCCACGCGCGGTTGCGGTGCGTTCACGCAAGCACTCAAAAGTGTGTTGTACGTCACCTTTCGTGGCATGAGTCCGTTCGACTTCATCTGCACAAAAACTTCCAAAGCTTGCGCGAGAAGTCCGCTTCGTGCCATGGAATCGAGGGCAGTCTCGTACGTTTGTCTCGCCGGCGTGATCCCCTCTTCGATGAGTTCATCGAAAGTGCGCACCGCCAGGTCGTGCTGATTCGCGCGATGTGCGGCAACGATGAGAGTGTGATACGCCGCCGGCGCTGGGTCGACATCTTCGTTGAGCATCTCTTCAAAAAGACGACACGTGCGAATGAGTCGCTCCTGTGGCCCCTTTCGCTTTCCCATGTCGTTGTCCGCCAACGCGCGCAGAAGCGTCACGTAAAGCTTCGAGCTCACCGGCAACCCGACATAGCGCATATCATCTTTGATACGAAGCGCGTCCTTGAACATCTCAGCCTTGAGCGCCAACTCGATGGCCAGATGAAACGTACGTCCCGTCATGCGCACTTGCGCCTCCGTCATCGCGTCGTACACCTGCACCGCACGTTCGGGCGAGCCAACGTTTTGACACACGAGCATCACCGCTACGTACGTGCTCTCCACGGGCTCCACCCCCGCGTCTCGCATTTCCTTCACCAAACCGAGCACTTCCTCCATGCTCGCGCATCGCCGCAACACGTCGTTGCACTTCGTCACCGCCCCCGCGTCGTTCACGTTCACCCCCTCTTCGTACAAAAACGACAACCGCGCGTCCGTCCCACCTCTCGCACCACCACTCGCGGCCTCCTCGCGCACCGCCCGCACCGCCGTGCGCTTCTCCCGTCGACTCGCCTTTTGCTTATCCAACCTCTCGAACGCGTCGTCGTCCATCGTCCCTCGAAACACGTCGTCCCTCCGCGCCCGCCCGCCCGTCTTCGGCGTCGCGCGCGTCGACTCTTCCTCCTCGCAAAAGCTCTCCATCGCGTTCAGCACGTCCTCCGCGCCGAGATCGTCCGCGAGCGCGCCGCGCGCTTCCGCGCGCCGCGCCGCGCGTCCCGCTCGACGCGCATCGCCCGCCCTCCCCGCGCGCGCCGTCGACGTCGCGCGCGCGCGCCCGCGCGCCGTCGACGTCGCGCGCGCGCGCATCGTCGCCTTCGCCGTCGCTCGCGCGGTCGCCATCGCGCGCGCGTCGCGGCGTCGCGCGATGGCGACGCGCGCGCGTCGGCCGCGGCTGACGTCACCGCGCGCGGCGACCGACCGACCGTTTTCGCGATCCGAACGAGCGATGTCAAAGTAGCTATAACCGCGACAGCGTTGGTTCTCGCGCTGACACAAACGATGTAGTCATTGTAAAACAATCTAAGCGCCTAATCTAGTCCTCCCTCGAAGGTTTCTTCTTATCCGCGGCGACGTAGCCGCTTCGCGTGCTCATGAGGGAGGTGTCCTTTCGCACGACTTCATCCTTGGCGGTGGTGATTTTAGCGGCGCGGCCCTTCTCGCCGTATGCATGCGTGAGCATGGATTTCCACGTGCGCGTGTCGGTATCTTGCGAACGCCATCCATCTTTGGATTGCGCGGAGCTTCCCGGATCGTTGCCGTCGCCGAGCATGAGCGCGGGGACGGCTTTGTCGATGGTGCCGAGCCGAGCCTCAGCTTTGAGCAATTCTGCCTTGTCGCTACCGTTCACGCCAGAGTTGAAATCTAAAGAAAGCGATGGCGTCGTCGGGTACGCGCGTTGCGCGTACGTCATCAAACGCTTGACGCTTTGCAGGTATTTCCGTGTCTCTTCGTCGTGCATGGCGTGCGCTTGCGACGACGCGCCAATCTTCTCTCGGGCGCTACGGGCGTGGATACCGACCATTGTAACCCCGATAGGCCACGCAGCGTTGCCGATCGCAATTCCGACGTACGCGTCGGCGGCTTTCTTGTAATTTCTTTGCTTCATCGCTTGCATGATGAGGTAAAGAGCGCGCTCAACGTCGCCGGGAAGCAAACGACGCTTGATGCGCTTAAACAGTGGCTTCAAATGCTGCTTCAACGTGCGAAACGTCGAAATCGATTGACGACCTTCGTGAGTGTAGCACCACTCCTCAGACTTCGCGTCGAGCTCGGCTTCCCACTCCGCGACGAGAGATTTGAAGTACGCAGCCACTTGGTCTATGGGTTCCTTGTCCTCGGCCTCGCGTTGCTTCTTCAGCTTTTGCGCCGCTTTCGCGAACGCGTCCATGAGTGCTTTCTCCTCGACTACCTCAGGCTCATCATCATCGACGACTTCCGCGCCTCCATCGCCCGCGACGCCCTTTAGCGACCTTTCTTTCGCCTTTAAGCTCTGTTCCTTCTTCTTTCGCGCGAACGCCTCGACGTGCTCGGCGTCCAACAACTTTTCATTCACCTGCGTCGCCGTCGTCGTCGTCTCGTCCACGATCGCGAAATTTTTCGTCGCCACTTTCAATCGAAAAATCCTATCCTCCCTCGTCTCCCCGAACATCGTCGCCGGTTGCCCGAGCGTGCGCAACCGCGCCACGGCTTCGTCGTTCGTCAACGCGTCCAGCGCCGCGTCCGCCTCTTCGTCCTCCAGCACGCGCGTCACCACCGCCGCCGTCGCCGCGATCGCTTTTCCATCATCCTCGCGCGCGCGTTTCGCCCCCGTCACCCTCCCCGCGCCGTCCGCGTCCGCGTCGGCGCCGTCGTTTTCCCCATCCACCGGCGCCGCCGACGCCTCGCGCTGAAGATCGCCGCGTCGGGCGTACTTCTTCCCGCCGCTCGACGACGCCGCCGCCGCGCGCGCCGCGCGTTCGGCTCTCAACCGCGCGATCTCCGCGCTCGCGATGTCCATCGCGCGCCGCGTCGTCGTGTGCGGCGTCGCGCGGATTCGTCAGACTGTTTGCCCACGGGGCTGATTTTCCCGCCAAACGCGGTGTCGAGTTTGAATCGGCGTCACTCCCGCGCATGCTGTCGCGCGAGGGCCGCAAGACGATCGCCGACGTCACGCGCGCGCGAACGATCGAAAGCCTGACGAACGGTCTGCGACGAATGCTGGGACGCGCGCGAGGCGCGCACGCGACGACGACGCGATCGAGCGAAATGAGAACGATGCGACACTTGAAGAAGATTACCGCGACGATTCGCGGCGCGACGACGCCGTTGCGCGCGACGCGCGCGCAGACGACGGGTCGGGAACACGCGAGACGGACGTTTGCGGCGCAGGCGCAGTTTGTGAATAACCGGGGGTCGTACACGCCCGCGGGACCGAGGTCGGCGCGCGCGCAATCGTACGGAGGAGATCCGCAGACGCAGACGACGGCGCCGCCGAGCGTCGTCACGTGGACGCCGGAATTGGCGAACTCGGTGACGATCATCGGTAACGTCGGCGCTGATCCGGAGATTCGGCACTTCTCCAGCGGAACGTGCGTGGCGAACGTGCGATTGGCTGTGAACGGCGGGCGTAAAGCCGAAATGACGGACGGCGCCGTGGAGGAGGACAAGACGAACTGGTTTGCGGTGGACATTTGGGGCGAGGAGGCGATGCGCATGGCCGAACACGTGAGTAAGGGCAAGACGATTTGCGTGCAAGGTCAGTTGAAGACGGACACGTGGACGGACAAAGACACAGGGGCACCGCGTTCCCGAGTGAAGATTGTGGCGAAAAACTTTTCCTTTGTGCAGAGCGCCAAGGCGCAGCAAGGTGGTGGTGGCTACGGGCAGCAACAACAATCTGGTGGCTACGGCAGCGACATGGCCCCAGCTGCGACGCGCCAACAGTCATCGCCGCCGCCGCAACAGCGCCAGCAACCGCCGCAACAGACAGGCATGCCCCCGGGCGCGTCTCCGAAGGAGGCGCTCTGGCGTTCGCTCGCCGAGGCTCCGGACACGTGGTGGGACAACCGCGATCGAAAGTCTCAACCAGGTGCAAACCCACGTTCGCCTGATTTCAAGCATAAGGAAACCGGCGAGGCGTTGTGGGTCGAAAGCCGTGATACTCCCGCGTGGGTGCTGGAAACGTTGGGCGGCGGCGCGCAACAATCGAGGCAGCAGGACTCGGACGCGTACACGGGCGCCTCCAATCCGGCGGCGTATGAACCGGACTATAACCAACCGTACGGTACGCAAGTCCCGCAAGCTCAGTATGCCGGTGGTTACCAACCGCTCGACAACGACGGTTACGAGCCTGTCGAGCAACACTTCAACCAAGACGACCCACCGTTTTAAGCGCCCGCCGATGACCTACAAGATTTTACCAACAAAAGCGAAAGTTTTAACGAATTGTGAATAAAAAGGAACGCTCGCTCGATTAAGTATTGCAAAGTCTACGTTCTCTACTTGCCGCCAGCGGTCATCCGCGTGCCGTAATGCATGCTCACTGCGTTGTCAATGTCCTCTTGCGCACACCCCGCTTCGTGGAAGTTTTCGAGCGCCTCGTCGAGCATCGACTTCCATTCCTTTCCTAAGCGAGCCGCCAATTGTGATTGCTCGAAGAGCGTATTACCAAGCATGACGCGCACTTGTCCCTTCGTCGATGGCTCCTCGTCCGTGGGTGGTTCGTCGCCCCGCGCGACGGCTTCGTCCACGAGCGCTTGGAACGCCGCCTTTTCCTCCTCAGTCTTTTCCCTCGGGACTTCGTCCGGCAAGGTGGCAAACACAGCCTTGTAATCCGCCACGGCTCCGACGAATTCGGCCTCTGCTTCTGCAATGCGCTTTTTAGCATCGTGACCCTTGGCTACCTTACCCTCATCGCCGCTCATGCCGGCGGCGGCGCTGAGCAGACGCGAGCGCTCGTAGCGACGCTGCGCCAACGCGATGTGCGAATCGTGGTGATCCGGCTTGATCGCGATCGCTTCCTCGAATCGTTCCTTAGCAAGACCGATGAGTCGTTCGACTTCATCGAACTCATCCGCGATGGCGATGGCAGATCCCGGAGGACCGCCCTGCTCCTTCGCCGGTTCGCGACCGCCGTCCATCTTCTTGCGCGCTTCGCACATGTGCACGTTGCCCCAATTAAAGATGGTCGCCGCGGCGCAGGCTTGGAACTTCTCGATGGCAGCATCTCGAATTTCCTTTGCTTCTTCGTCCGTCAAGCTCGTACCACTTGCGAGATCGTTGGACAAGTTCGTACCCTAAGAGACGCGAAAAACGAGAAAATTGTCAGTCGAGAATTCGTCGTCGCGCCTTCGTGGTCGAGATTGAAACCATCGACCCCCAGCAAAGAAGCTCACGATAGGAGCGAAAGACATTTGCAAAAACATTAATCACGGAAATCAGTGAAGTAGTAAGTTTTTTGTATCGTCATCGCTTCTTTGCACGATGAGAGCCGCGATTGTTTCGCACGTCGTGCGCTATTCGAAAGAAAACGTACCTCGTGGTGAAGGTCCAAGTGGCCCTCTGCGTCGATGCCGAGATGTTCGCGGAACAAGGAAGAAAAGTCCAAAATCCATTCATCGATCTCGACGACCTCGTTCGGCGCCAGGCCAACCGGGTTGCCATCTTCGTCGACGACCTCGATGTCTTCAACCTTGGGCAACTCTTGAATGATGAGCTTGACGTACGGGATGAGTGGGGGCTTTTCCATCGCCCGCAAACGCGTCGAGGTGGCGTAGATGGACTTTTGAAAGTCGTTTCGCGACTGAACATTCTTCACGTTGCCTTCTTCGTCTTCGTACTTGATCGAAAACTGCCCCGCGAACGCAAACTTGGTCGCAATGCTCGTCTGCAAGTCCTTGAAACCGATTGTAGACCACACGCTGAACATGCGCACGTCGTCCCCGAACGCCGCCTTGACCAGAATCGACGGCGGGTCCGCCACGCGCTCTTTCGCCTGCGCCGCGTATCGCGCTTCCGCTTCCGCTCTTCGCGCATCCTCTCCCGCATCACCATCGCCCTTCTTCGCGCCCTTCTTACCCTTCTTCCCGGGCGCGAGGGTCATCCCTCCCAACCCCGCCGGCGCCCCCGCCTTGCTCGTCCCGTTGAGCGCGTCCAGCGCATCCTTCGCGTCCGTGTAGCTCGGTTCGATCTCGATCACGCTCTGCAAATCTCTCTTCGCCTTACCGACCTGTCCCAACTGCATGTACGCCTGCGCCCTGTGCCAATACGCCTTATAACTCTTCCCGTCCAGCGCCAGCGCGCGGCTCGCCTCCGCCACGACGTCCGCGTAGCACTGCATCTTCGAAAAGCACGCCGCTCGATTACTGTGAATCATCGCCCGCGTCTGATCGCGTTCGGGCAGCAGGTTCAGCGCTTGCTCGTACACCTCGAGCGCGCGCTTGATCGACCCCGCACCGTACAGCGCGTTCGCCTCATCCTTCAGCTCGACGGCGCGCTGCGTGAAGACTTCGTCGTCGGGGTCTTCGCCACCGCGGTGCGCGCTCTTCATCGCGAGCTTCGTCGTCGGCGCGTCTCTCGCGTTTGTCGTTCGTTCGCTTCGCGCGCGCGTCGGTCGCGTCGCGTCCGCGCGCGTCGCGGTGCGCCGTCGTCGACGCGTCACCCAGCCGATCCCTTACTTGAGGGTTTCGCCTAGAGTGGGTCGCTCGCACACCCGGGTGTTCCGAGTCCCGACCCGTACTGTTCGCGCATACAGGTCGGTCGCCGCGAGCCTCGGTGTCACTGTTTGCGCATACAGGTCGGTCGCCGCGAACCGAACGGTCGCATCGCCGGACGTCGTCGCGCGCGCCACCGTCGCGCGCGCGCGATGTCGGCGATGCGCCGCCGCGAGAGATTGCTGCTCAAGCGGCGCGTGCGTCGGTGCGGGCGCCTCGCGCTGTGCGTCGGGTTGCTGTGCGCGGGGCTCGTCATCGCGCGACGCCGCGCGTGGACGTGGACGGACGCGGACGACGACGACGACGGCGGCGACGGCGGCGGCGCGGGACGCGGGTTCGGACGCGCGTCTTCGCGGCGACGCGGGTTCGCGGCGCGCGATGCGGCGCGCGCGCCGGCGCGCGACGCGCCGGAGGGCGAACCGACGCGCGCGGTGGACGGCGCGGCGTCGACGTGCGGCGTCGGCGGGTCGGCGTTCGGCGAGCGAGGATGCGCGAACGAGCGCGCGTATCCGGATTTAGACGTCGTGAGCGTGGCGGTGAAACCGTCGTGCGTGAACGCGGTGGCGGTGGCGGCGTTGAATCAGTACGTGGGGCCGAGGAGGATCGTGGTCGTGGCGCCCGATGAGACGCGGTGCGAGACGTTTCGCGGCATGGCGACGAACGTGGAGTGTCACGCAGAGGACGCGTTTATACGCGGGTTGACGAAGGATGCGGTTTCGTGGTATTTGGAGGACGCGTACGGAGATTCGCTCGGACGCGATGGCGCGCGCGCGCGATTCGTCGGTCGAGAATTGGGAGGGTGGTATTTACAACAGTTGATCAAGCTCGGCGCGGCGACGTCGACGGCCATCGCGCATCCGCCGCTGAGCCGAAAGTTTTTGCTGTGGGATTTGGACATGATCCCCTTGCGCCCGTTGACGCTGTTCAAGGGAGAGATTCCAGTGAGACAAATCGGTGGTAACGTCATCAAGTCGTACGAGGCGGCGTACGAGACGCTCACGGGTGATCGTCTGAAGTACGCCAAGGATGGTACGTCCTACGTCACGCATCAAATGGTCGTCGACGCGTCCATCATGGAGGAGATGCTCGATGCGTTCGCACGCAAAGCTGATCGCACAGACGAACTAGCGACGACAAGCGACGAACTCCCGCGATGGGCTACCGCGGTTTTGCAATCGTTGAACCGCAAAGATCTCACGCTCGGCTTTAGCGAATACGCGACGTACGCCTCGTACGTCGTCGATAATCACCCGTCCGAGGTGTCCGTGGAATCGCGCAAAAAGTGGGCGCGCGCGAGCGGTGGCAAGCTTGGGATATCGTTCCAGCGCTGGATCAACCACGATGGTCTGTGTTGCCCGGGTCCGGGCGTGCTCGGGTTGATGAAATCTCGACGGTTCGATTACGTGGGGCACGAAATCGGTCACGTAGAATCGTGCCGATACGACTCTCCCGAACACGAGTTCTCGTACGGGTTACCCATCACTGTGCCGGACTGACGCGCATTCAGTTTCGGTTGACGCATTTAAAGTTGTAACTTTCACAACAACGTCGTTATTTAGAGCTACCTACGTTCCAAAATCTCAGCTGTCCGTCGTCGCCGCCGCTGCACAGCCGTTCGCCTCCGTGGTAATCCACGGCGAAGTTTTTCCCGTCGTGCGACGAAACGCTGTGCAGTGGCACTCTACCACGAATATCCCATAACTTGACTTTTCCGTCGTATCCACTACTCACGATGTGATGCTCGTTTGTTGGACTCCATCGAACGCACGACACCCACCCCTGCGTTTCAAAGCGCGCGCGTCAGTCAATCGGCGAAACAATTCATTCCGCGAAACAAATTTTTGCGCGCCGCTCGCAAAGTCTCAGTAAAAAATTAGAGTGATTGATTGTGCCCTCACGCACGAGTGTCGGGAATCAAAAGTGTGTTCATCACTGACTTTGCGAACGGGCGCGAGCGCGAGCGAGAGTACACATGACGACAAACTTACCTCGTGAGATTTGAGCTTCAGGCACGCCTTTGCCGACGCCGACTCTCGCGGATCCCACACGTTAACCAGGCGGTCGCTCCCCCCGAAAGCGAACCTACTTCCTCCCCTCGAGACATCCAAGGTATGGACTGAACTGTTCGTATGATGAGACTCCTTCTCTTCGCCAGTCTCCACGTCCCACGCTCGGATCGTATTATCGTATGCGCCGGTCCAAAGTACTTGCGGGCTTTCCCAGGAAACCGCTCGCACTTGATCCGTGTGCCCACGCAACACGAGCTCCTCGCCGAGACCAATTTTCGCGCTCGCATCGTCGACCATCGCGTCGTCGTCTGTAGCCTCCGATTTCTTCGATGTTCTGCGCTTCTTCGTTACCTTTTCGTTCGCCGACTCGCCACCGTCGATTTTCCACACTCGCGCCGTGCAGTCGACGGAACACGAGGCGAACAGTCGAGCGCCGTACGCGCTCGCGACGTCCGTCACAGTGCCCTCGTGACCCTTGAAAACACGCTGCTCCCCGAGTTCACACTTTTTCCCAGTCAGCGTCACCGCATACGATCGCAAGGTGTGATCCGCCGAAGCCGCTAACACCACACACGCGTTTTCTGCGTCCGCGCCGGCGCTCGGCGGCGCCAAGCTCACCGAGCACACGCGCTCTTCCGCGCCTTCCAACTCGCACAGCAACTTACCCACGGGTGACCACAACCGTGCTTTACCGTCGAAGGACCCCGTGACGACCGCTTTCGCCCAACTTCCATCGATCGAGCTCACCCACGCCTCGCATTTCGTCGTCTCAGCCGCCGTCGGCGGTCCCAGCGCCGGCACGTACTCCACCACCAGCGTCGCCTCCGCGCTCTTCCCGAGCCTCAGCGCCAACTTCGCCAGCGACGTGCGCAAAAGCGTTCCATCGATGAGGAAATCAAACGGCGTCGGCGTCGTCGCGCCGAGCAGGTGATTCACCACCTCGCTCAAGCCGTACCTCGTCAGCCGGCCCGGCACCTCGATCGCGCTCTCACTCACGCGAAACTCCTCGGGCAGGCGCGTGACGAAGCTCACCGCGATCTCGACATCGCTCGCGTCCTCGTTCGACATCGCCCTCGCGGTTTCCCGCGCGCCGTCGCGCGTCGTCGACGACTTCGCGTCGGCGAGCGCCGGCGGCTGCGCTTTTTCGTCGTCGCCCGAGGGCGCCTCACGTCGCGCGCGGGCGTTCGATCGCTCGTCACGCCCCGCTCGCGCGCGCGCCGATACCGTCGCTCGCGCTCGAAGTCGCGCCGCGCGTCTTTCGGCGCGTCGCCGGCCGCGCGCGTCGCCGAATGGCGACGCCGCGCTGTCCCCTTGGACGGTCGTTGCGGGCATTCGCCGCATACGCGCGCGCGCGCACCGTCCGTCGCGCGCGCACGAGCCGCGCAACGCGCGCAAAGTCGCGTGCGACGTCGCGCGCGCGCACACCGCGCGCGAGCGATGTTCATCGCGCGGCGTCGGTCGTCGAACGAGAGCACCGTCCCGGGCGGAGCGGCGAACGCGGCGCCGTCGATCGTGCCCACGGGCGCGCGCGATGACGCGAGCGCGACGTCGCGCGCGGCAGAGCGGCGCGGTAGTGATCTCGCGTCGGGCGATGGTGGCGCGGAGCGGGCGGGAGGGACGAGCGGGACGGTGAACGCCGTCGTGGGATCGCAACCCGCGCGCGAACGCGCGGGCGCGACGTCGACGAGCGTGGCGAGGAAAAGGAGTTTCAATCGCTCGCGCACGGCGAAGGAGGACACGTTGAACGCGCTGCTCGAAAAACTGTGTGCGATCGATGTCGTGGATGAGGACTCGAGGGGATCGATGGAAGACGACGGGGCGCTGCGGGAACGCGTGGAGACGGAGGCGCGAAGCGCGAACCCGGCAGACTTTCTCAAGTTTAGAAACGCGGTACACGAACGTGTGGATACGATGATCACGGGCGAGGACGTAGCGAGAAAGCTCGGGGGACTGCGCGCGATTGATCAGCTCATCGAGGTGGAGTTTGGCGAGGAGGTCGAAAAGGTGAAGAAGTTTGCAGATTACTTGCTCGACGTCGTGAGCACGAGTGCGGAGGACTTGCTCGGATCGTCGTTGACGGATGAACACAGAGAGCACCCTGTGGCGATTAATGATCCACTTTGGAGTAATGCGCGCGCGCGCGAACTCGTGGAGATGATGAGCCTGGTCTTAGGTCGATTGGTTTTGCACAGCGGGGCGTTGACGACTGAAATCGTCGACTCGCACGTGCAGCGTGCCATCGAGTTGTTGAACGCGGACGACGGGAATCAAGACGTGGTGAGCATGAAGCACTACGCCGCAGCTCTGACGCTGACCGAACTCGCGCGCAATGCGCCTACGATCTTCAACGTCCACGTACCAATTTTTATCTCGTCCATCTGGACCGCTTTGCGCGATCCATCTTTGAGAGTGCGCGAAGTCGCTGTCTTGGCGCTTCGCGAGTGTCTGATGGTGACGGAGCGCCGAGAGACGAGATATCGCGTGCAGTGGTACTACGCGTTGTACGAAGCCTGTCGAGCAGGATTGAAGCAAACTTCGAAAGTAGAAGAGATACACGGTTCATTGTTGGTGTTCGGCGAATTACTGAGACACACTGGCGAGTTCATGTTGAGTCGCTATCGCGAAGTGGCGTTGACGATTTTGCGGCTTCAAGATTTTAAGAAGTCAATCATACGACGAACGATCGTGAGTTTGATTCCCAAGTTAGCAGCATTTAGTCCACAGCGCTTCGCGGAGTCGTACCTGGTCGAGTCGTGTGCGTTGATCCTCACGACGATTCGCTCGCCGAACGATAGCGGCGCCGGCTTTCAAGCGCTCAGTCACCTCGCCGACGCAATGTCGTCAGTGATAGACGTTGATTCAGATGAAGTCACAGTTGGCAGCTCTTTACTGAGGTACTTGCCGGAAGTGAGTGCAGTAATGTACGACATGTTTACGTCTCGAGCAAGAGGACCGAACGCGTATCCAGAGGCGCTCGAGTGCGCCGGGGCTTTGATGAATTCGCTCCACTTAGCGTGGAAGCCGCATTTCGTAAACTTGTTGATGCCTATGTTCACCGCGGGGTTGTCCAAGTCGCTCGTCATAGGGCTTGAATCTGCAGCCCAAGGTGCACCGGATCTGTTGCCGTCTATCCAATTGAAACTGGCAGACGCTATTGCGAGCGCGATTCATCAGGAACCGACGACGGAGAAGAGCTGCCCGATGCCACCGAACAAAAAGATCGTGCAACTGGCGCTCAAAACGATGCGAACTTTCCCGTTCGAACCGACAGTGTTACTTCGATCGATTCGCAAAAATGTCATTTGCTACCTGGACGATTCGTCAGCTGAGTCACGACTCGAAGCGGCGCTGACGTGTTGCAGCGCGTTGCGCCTCAGAGTGGGATCGAGCAAGAGCGTGACGACCGCGGTGGAGAACATCATGGAAGCGCTCATTCCAGTGGCGGTCGGCGACAACGATGCATCGATCAGAAATGCGCTATTGACTGAATTTTGCAGGCCGAGCGCATCGATAGATTCGTACCTATCGCAGGCAAAATCTCTCAGGGCGTTGTTTTTGACAGTGAACGACGAGAGTGTTGCCATACGCATGTTAGGTATTGAGCTGCTTGGACGCTTGGCGACGAGGAATCCGGCGTACGTCCTTCCAGCACTACGTGTGCACATGCTGCAGCTTTTAGCTGAGCTCGAATATAGTAGCGAATCCCTGCATAGAGAGGAGAGTGCCAAGGTGATGGCGGTGATGATTCGCAGTTGTCCGCGGCTCGTCTCGCCGTATCTCTCCCCTATCTTGCGTTGCCTCATGTCTACGTTGAAGGCGGAAGAAGGCGGAGCGGCGAAGAGCTCGAAATCAAAACAAGACTCATCAGCACCGTCGAGCGCATCTGTGGGAACTGCCGCGACCACGTTGCGACGAACATCATCATCCAAACAGACGTCGGCCATTGCGCCGTCGAAAAAACACGATATCACTGGCCGCGAAAAGGCAGCAGTACTTGGCACGATCGGCGAGCTTGCAAATGTTAGTGGATATGGCATCACGCCATTTGTTCAAGAGCTTCTCATTCTTCTATTGATAGCGCTGAAATCGGCAAGCACTCGCGACCATGCCGTCGTGACTCTCGGCAAGCTCATCGAGAGCTCGGGATACGTCGCTGAGCCGTTCACGACGCACCCGCAGCTTTTGCCACAGTTGCTCCGAATGCTGGCAAACGAACGCGGTATTGTCAGGAGCGAAGTACTGCGGACCCTGGGAATTCTTGGTGCGCTCGATCCGCATGCGCACAGAGGAAATGAAATTCGTTTGCACGGAGAGGGTGTACTAAGCGAAGAGGGCGTGCGCGGTGTGCGACAAGCGAGACTGAGTATGAAGATCGACGATGGCGCGACGGACAGCGCGCAGGTCGATGATTTAGGCAATAATGATGACGGTGACGAAGAGCTGGATATACTACCGATGCTTCATTTGACGTCGCTATCCGATGACTATTACCCGACGATAGCGCTGAATTCGTTACTTCGTGTGCTGCGAGATCCTTCGCGCACGAGCGTTCGTCACATGGTGGTGCGAAGCATCGTGTACATTTTCCAAGTCCTCGACACGGCTTGTGTTCAATATTTACCTAGCGTCGTTCCAGTCATGCTGAGTGTGATTCGAACGAGTGATGATAGCCTGCGTGAAGGAATGTTTGTGGAGCTCGCTACTCTGGTGGGCGTCATCAAGGCACATATTCGCCGATACTTGTCGGACATCTTCGAGCTGATGAATATTGCATGGGATAGAAGCGGGATGTCCAAAAATACGCTGCTTTTGTGCGAAGAGCTTTCCGTCGCTTTGAACGACGAGTTCAGAAGGAGTTTACCCATGATTGTTCCTCGCATAGTTTCGTCGCTCGCAGAGGCTGAGCGCTTGCGCAGGTACGATTCAGTACCGTATATTCTTCACGCCTTGGAGACGTTCGGAACTTCGCTCAACGATCACCTCTACTTGATACTTCCGACGCTTGTGCGCATTTTTAAACCAAGCGTTTTGGATATGCCGCTTGACATCAAAAGAGGCACTCTGCAGTCTCTGCGCAGACTGCTACCGCGCATGCGCTTGGCGGACCAGGCTGGGATTGTCGTTCACGCGTTGACGAGAGTATTGGACGTGGAGGACGTAGAGCTTCGTTTAGATGTACTAAACGTGCTCATATCGTTGGAGGTGTCTCTTGGGCGCGAATATGCGCTCTTCTTGCCCGTCGTAAAGCGTGCTGTTTCAAAGTGCGGCGTCAAGGATCCGGCGTTTGACGACATGGTCAAGCGAGTCGAAAGTGGTAATCCGCTACTCTTCGATGACCTTGAATCTGAATCGCTATTAATCGCGTCAGCCACGGAACATAGAAAACCTGTGCTTCAAAAGCATCTTTCAGTGAACCAACTTGCCGTTCGCCGCGCTTGGGAGAGCAGTCAGCGGTCTACCAAGGAAGATTGGCTAGAATGGATGCGAAAACTTGCGTTGGATCTGTTGAAGAGCTCACCACTGCCGTCGCTACGAGCGTGCAGTGAGTTAGCGCAAGTGCAGCCGAATCTTGCTAGGGATCTATTTTGCGCTTCGTTTGTTTCGTGCTGGGCCGAGCTGAATGAAAGCCATCGAGAGATTCTAGTGCGCTCGCTGGAAGCCGCTCTCGGAAGCCCGACCATTCCTCCTGAGATCGTCTCAGTTTTGCTCAATCTCTGCGAGTTCATGGAACACGATGAAAAGCCAATTCCAGTTGACGTGCGGACGTTGGGTATGATTGCTGAACGCTCCAGAGCTTACGCCAAAGCTTTGCACTACAAAGAACTTGAGTTCATAACGAACCCAGGTGCGTGCGTCGCAGCCATCATCGCCATCAACAACCAGTTGCAACTTCCCGAGGCGGCTCGAGGTGTGCTCGTGTACGCGCAAGAAAACTTGACGGTCGACATCAAAGAGTCGTGGTACGAGAAACTTGAACAATGGGACGATGCTTTGGAAGCGTATAAAAGAAAACTGGACGAGCTCGCCAGCGTGGATTCACCTCAAGCGATGGAAGAAAGACGTGAAGCGATGGTGGGGCAGCTTCGATGCTTGAACGCACTCGCGGAGTGGGAAGAAATTCAGAGAATCTACGAAGCTGGGAATCAAGCAAACGTCGATTGGGACGAGTATCGCAACGATGTTACTACGATTGCCGCGAAAGCTGCTTGGCATCTTGGAGATTGGGAGCAGATGGAGATTTGTACGAATCAACTTGATAGAGATCAAAATATCCGGGGTCGTCTCCCAAACGCCGACCGTGTCGATGCGATCGGCAAGCATACGTCCAGCGTAGTGAACACTACTGATTGTGACTTTTACAAGTCCATTCTCGCCATCCGTCGAGGCGCACAGGACGAGGCGCGGGAGCATCTTGCCGCCGCGCGCGAGATGCTCGGCACGGAACTCGCGGCTCTCGTGAGAGAGTCTTACGACCGTTCTTACGGAGCGCTCATACGAGCGCAACAGCTAACTGAGCTGGATGAAGTGATTGAATACGCGCAACTGACTGCGGTCGCTTCACCCGCGGCTGCGCGGCGACAAGAGATCATTCGAAAAATGTGGCGCGATCGAATCTACTTGGTCAAGCGTGACGTCGAGGTCTGGCAAGAGCTCTTGCAAGTTCGCTCATTGGTGTTGCCCATGAGCGAAGAAACTGATATATGGCTTAAGTTTGCCTCTCTGAACCGCAAACAAGGGCGCGACCGTCAATCACGTCGAACGTTGTTGCGCCTCCTTGAGTATGACCCAATCATGTGTGCCGAGGGCAAGCCAGGATTCGGCGCGGGTTCTGGGCGCCCTAAAGTCATGTTTGCGTTCGTGAAGCACTTGTGGCACACAGGACAGAAAAGGCAAGCTTTTATGCGTCTTCAATCTCTCGCACACGAGTTGCGAGTGCAATTGGAAAACATGCGCGCTTCTGGTCAGACAGAGACGGATCAGAACAAGACGGTCTCGCGAGCTTTTCTCAAACTCGGCAAATGGCGCTGGGCGCTCACCGATAGTATGAACGATGAAACACTGACTGATGTGCTCATGGCGTTCAGAACCGCGACATCTGCGGACCAGCATTGGTCCAAGGCGTGGCATCACTGGGCATTGTTCAACGCCACGGCCATGGAACATTTCCATCGCCAAGGTGGTGCGTCAACAAAGGATGCGATGCAGCACGTCGCGCCAGCAATCAGTGGATTTTTCCGATCAATCTCTTTGGCAGGCTCATCCATGAAAGCCAAGGGTGGATCACTGCAGGACATTCTACGCCTGCTCACACTTTGGTTCAATCACGGTGGCTCGCCCGAAGTCGAAACGGCCTTGATCGCTGGGTTTGGACACGTAAACATCGACACTTGGCTCGCCGTGATCCCACAAATAGTTGCGCGAATTCACACGCACGTCTTACCTGTGAGAAATTTGATTTATCAGCTTCTGGTGCGTGTTGGCCGACAGCACCCGCAGGCGGTTCTCTATCCTTTGCTCGTGGCATGCAAGAGCCAGAGTACATCGAGACGAGCCGCGGCGCACGCGATTTTGGACAACGTGCGACAGCACAGCGCCTTACTCGTCGAGCAAGCACAAATCGTTTCTCTCGAGCTCATTCGAGTCGCGATCGTGTGGCATGAGGCCTGGCACGAGGCTTTGGAAGAAGCGTCACGTCTATACTTCGGCGAGCAAAACGTCGAAGGTATGATGGCAGTATTGACTCCATTGCATCACATCTTGGAACGCCAGGGTGCTGAAACTCTTCAAGAGATGGGCTTCGTGCAAAACTACGGCCGCGAGCTTCAGGAGGCACACGACTTGTGTCAAAAGTACCGCCAAAGTAAGCGCGAAGAAGAGCTGAATCAAGCGTGGGACTTGTACTATCACGTTTTCAAGCGTATCACCAAACAGCTTCCTACAATGACGACATTGGAACTTCAGTACGTGTCACCGCGTTTGCTCAATTCGCGAGATTTAGAGCTGTGCGTTCCCGGCAACTATATATCTGGACAGGTGGAACAAGCCCAGATTAGAGCCTTCGCGCCGACTATGCACGTGATCACGTCCAAGCAGAGACCGCGACGACTGCAAATTCATGGATCCGATGGTAAAGACTATGGTTACCTCCTGAAAGGTCATGAAGATTTGCGCCAGGACGAACGCGTGATGCAACTCTTCGGTTTGGTGAACACGTTGTTGAACACGACCATGGCCACGGCACAACGAGACTTGGGCATCGCTCGCTATGCCGTCGTCCCGCTCTCCCCGAACAGCGGTTTGATTGGATGGGTGCCTAATTGCGACACCCTTCACGCGTTGATTCGTGAGTACAGAGACGCGCACAAGGTGCCACTGAATTTGGAACATCGCATGATGCTCGCCATGGCGCCGGATTACGATCATCTACCCCTCGTGAATAAGGTTGAGATTTTCCAACACGCCGTTGAAAACACTTCAGGTGGCGACTTGGCACGAGTTTTATGGTTGAAGAGTCGAAGTAGTGAGCAATGGCTCGAGCGCCGGACGACGTACACGCGATCTCTCGCCGTGATGTCTATGGTAGGCTACCTACTCGGCCTCGGAGATCGCCACCCATCAAACTTGATGGTGGATCGATACAGCGGTAAGGTGCTTCACATCGACTTTGGTGATTGCTTCGAATCGTCGATGTACCGAGAAAAGTTCCCTGAAAAGGTCCCTTTCCGACTCACTCGCATGCTCGTCAGGGCGATGGAGGTGAGCGGCATCGAGGGCAACTTCCGAAGCACGTGCGAGAGCGTCGTGACGGTTTTGCGCGACAACAAAGACTCTGTCATGGCGATGTTAGAAGCCTTCGTGCACGATCCGCTCATCAACTGGCGTTTGCTGACGAACAATGTTCTCGCCCCAGACGGAGAATCGATGAATACATCAGCGCACGACGCGCAAACAAGCCCGGCTGAAACGCCGACGCCGAATCGCAGCCGCACGAGCAGTACTCCCGGCGCGGACGATAGCGACGGCGATCGGACGCCGACGCCAGGCAGACCATCAAATCGACCCTCGAGACAGGATTCGCGCCCTCCAAGCGTCGGCGTCATCGAAACACCGTCTGGTCCTGTTCCTTCGAGTACATCCGTTATAGGAGTCGAGGCCACGCACGCGATGGCTGCCATGGGCTCGAGCGTGCGCGATTCCAGTACGGCGACATCGGTGCTGTTGCGTCGAACCGAACTCATCAACGCGATGGAAGCGTACGGCATCGATGACGGGACAAACGATGCACTGAATGAACGAGCGGTGAGTGTCATGCAACGCATGAGCGCGAAACTCACAGGTCGCGACGGCGATCATCATCACGTCGAATCGATGCAACCGGATTCAGTCGAGATGCAAGTCGAGCGATTAATCTCTGAAGCTACGAGCGCAGAGAACCTCAGCGTTAGCTACGTGGGGTGGTGCCCGTGGTGGTAAAACACAAAATTTGTAACAACATCATTTCATCATAATGAAACGTCTATCAAATCGCCAATTTAGCGCTCGGAGATCTAGCCGTGGACGCTTCTCTCGTAAATCGGTCGGCGTCGTGTTCTATGCTTCGGCGCGGAGACCGCGGAGTCTCGGACGATTGACTTCCCACAGTCGTCGTCACGGACATCAACTTTGAAAGCTCTGGCGCCGGAGGCGGTTTCCACGGCGATTCCGCGCTACCCTCTGCGTTGACTCGCCTGATGGGAACTTGCGTGACTTCGTCGTCGGCGAATTCGAGCGCTTTCCCGTTGGCACCGCTCTCTGGGGACTGCCACGGTTTGCCCGGGCGCGACGCACTCGAGCGAGGGATCGCAGCGTCCGGATTCGGCGGTGTGTCGTCGATGTCTTTGATACCGGGTGGCGTTTTGCCGTTTTCGAGCATCTCTAAGATGTCCATAAAATTGCTCGGATGCGGGGGATCAATCAACTCGTCTCGCCCCGGTCGTCTTTGCGTCTGCTGCGCCGAAAAGAAGTTTGGATTTTCTGACGCGCTCGTTTGCGGACGCGGCGCGGTATTTAAGGTGAACTCGCCCGCGCTCGACGCCGGCTCTGGGGTGAACGCTAGACTCTCCCCTGACTCGCTCCCTTGCGGACTCGTCTTGAACGGCCAATCCTTGCTCGCGCGCGCCGCGGGCGACGACACCCCACTCGCCGTTCCACCGGCGGCGTACATCTGCTTCAATTCCGCCAACTCTGCCTTCATTTGCGTCTCTAAAAACGTCTTCACGTCCGTGATGCTGTCCCGAACGGTGGACGAAACCTCATTTTTAATCTCCTCTCGCAGCGCCTCGGCGCGCTCCTCCGCGCGTTCGACGCGTTCCACCGCGCGTTCAATCTTCCCCGCCAACTCCGGCGTGAGCGCCATCGCGCCCTCCTCCGCCACCACCCCATTCATCCGCGCGGGCGTTCGCGCGTCCTCGCTCCCCTCCGCGTCGTCCTTCGCGTCCCCTCCTCTCGCCGTCGCCTCGACGAATCGCGCCAACCACCGCCGCGCGCTCGGGTACGCCAAATACGCCGCTCCCACCACCGCCGCCAACCGCGCCGCCCCCCCCCACGCCGTCCCTCGTCTCTCCTCCCCCTCCGCCATCGCTCCGCCTTCCCCGACGCCCCCCTCGCGTCCCGCGCGTCGAAACGCCTCGTCGATCTCGTCCTCGCGCACGCCCTTCCCCTTTAAAAATCCACGCTTCGCGTCGTCATCCCTCGACGCCCTGACGCTCGCGTGCGTCAGGAAGCTCACCGCGTTCGAGATCTCCGTCTCGCGCATCGCGGTCGTCGTCGCGCGCGCGTCCGCGGTCGGCGGTCGTCGATCGGCGCGTCGGTCCGACGCCGGGCCGCGACGACACGAGACTCAATCGCACACACGGACGCTAAACCCCACCGCGATCGTCCCTCGCGCCGGAAAATCTCATCGCGCCTCGACGCCGTGCGCCCGAAGATGGCGCCATTTCCATCGCGCGGCGGAAAGTGACGCCGCGCTCGGTGCGATTTCGACCGATTTCGCCGCCGCGCGCCGCCGCGTCGTCGACCGATGTACTTGCAGAAAAAATCGCGCGCGGTGCGCGAACGCTTTCTCTCGCCGATCGCGGACCGTTGAGGCGCGCTACCGGTCGACGCGCGCCGCGCGCGTGCGTCGCATTTGTGCGCTTTTCGGTTCCCACGTCGCGTCTCGCGCCAGACGTCGCCTCGCCGCTCGATGCCTCAAGAAGGCGACGTGAGCGCGTCCGAGGGCGCGCCGGCGGCGAAGCGAGCGAGACGACTCGTCGGCGGAGTCGCGCCCGCCGGGACGGTCCGAACCCGGAACGAACGCGCCCGAGACGAACGCCGGTGATGACGAGGAAGCGCGCGCGCGTCCGTTCGCGCGATCGCGGGGTCGGCGAACGCGCGTCGACGCGCGATCGCGCGATCGCGCGATCGCGCCGCGCCGATCGACGCGCGTCGGCGCCCGTGCGAGCGTCGATTCGCGCCGAATCGGTGATGCGCACAAAACGAACGATGCGGGGCGGGCGAGTGCGCGCTTGTTGGGAAAAAAGCGGTGAATACCACGGCCATCTGCGCTACCGTCGCGGTCTGCGCGACGCAGGCGATCGCGCTCCGGGTGAAGACGTGCCGGCGATCGGTGTGCCCGGCGCGCGCGCGGCGCGCGTACGTTTCGCCGGCGGTCGCGGCGGCGTCGTCGGCCCCGCCAAGCGTGCGGTGCGAAACCGGGCCCCGCGATGGCGTCATTCACCGACGCGCGCGCGCGACGCGAAGTCCAATGTCCACGCCCCGAATCACCTCAACGAATGTAACGAAGGCGTTGAACGCGATCGACCCCTGGCTCGTCGATCAGATCAAAAACGTCGGCGCCGACGCACCGACGGGAGCCGTCGACGCGCGCGAACTCGCGCTCGTGGCGAACGCCGTGCGCGAACGCCGATCGGCGTCGACAAACGCGGCGAACGAGGCGCGCGATGGCGAAAACGTCGCGCGGGCTTTGTCGTACGTGATACTAACCGCCATCACGTCGCACATAACGCTCGAAAAGGCGATGGGGAAGCGCGCGAAGACGAACGCCGATCGAGCCGACCGAGACGCGACGGCGCCGCAGTGGATGGACCTCACACCGCACATCGAGGCGGCGTTTGCAGCGCGCACTGCGTTGCGAATTCACACCCAACCGGTTGGAGACGCGAACGCGTGCGATCGCTGCGACGGCGCGGTGTCGCTACAGACGCAGCGACAAAAAATTTATATGGCGGTGCGTCGCGATGCATCGATCGAGGTGCCTCGATTTCGTCTGACGGTGCTCGCTTTCACTCGCAGGATGACTGCGGTTTGGTGTGCCTCCTGTGCCTCGCGCGAGGCCACGCGAACACTGGCGCTCTCGGCGAAACGCTGAGGTGCGCGTTCATGGCGCGTTCGGCGCCGGGCGTGGACGCTTGCGCGCAGACGTTGCACGCGCTCGAGGGCGTCTCCGTCCACGGCTTCGCCGAACTCGACGCCGCCGAACAAACGGCGATCGCGCAAGCGCTCCGCGATGCGTTGCGGACTACTGAACGCTAGCCATTCGCTAAACCGACCGCTATTGAAAGTATTTCGCGATGTTATCAAAAATCAAAATCTATTCGAAGACTACAGACCCGCGCGAGGCGGCGCGTCCTCCGGGACGTTTTCCGGCGGGCGAGGCACGCGGTGATGCGCGGCGTAACGAGCGACGAGAGCGCCGTAATTGACGCGGAACGTGTGCTCAAACACGTGTTTGAGCACGTCTTGCGTCATGCCGGGCTCGGCGAACACGCGCGCGTCGCCGACCGCGTCGTCGTCTTCGTCTGCTCGCGGGGGGCGCGCGACGCGCACCGCGAAACCGACGCAGGCGTTGACGTCTCGCTGCTTGTCGCGTCCGAACGTCGAACACGCCGGCAGCGCGCAGCGTTTCGTGCACCACGGCAATTTTCTGTCGCCAGCTCGCGGCGCAAATCGGGCCGCCGGCGCCCACTCGTGCCGAATGTCCGTGCACGGCGTGCCGCACACGGCGCAATCCTGCGACGACCGCCACTCGTCTACGAAGGTGAGCGCGGCAAAATCGAAATTCTGTGCTCGACGCGCGAGCGCCGCGCCCTGTTTGGCGAGTTCATCGAATAAGTGCGCGTGACTTATTCGCGGGTACCCGCCGACGGGCGATCCGGCCCAACCGCCAGACTTCGTCGCGGCGTCGCCTAAGACGACGCGCACGACGACGGACGCGTCGGGGTGAAAACTGGCGACGTCGCCGATCCGTGCGACGAGCGGTCCTATCACAGACGCGTACGCCTTTGCATTCGCTACCTTCGCCTGGAAGCCCGCTCGCGTGTACCACGCCTCCGACTTTACGGCGAACTCGCTCGCGAGTCCGTCGTACTCATTCGCCGCCTCTCGCGGAACGAGCTCGCCGACGCGACGACGAGTCGTCTCGCCCCGGCGGTCGCCTCCGACCCGCCGGTGAATGTCGCGGCTCGCAATAGTCGCCACGTCGAGCGGCACCCGTTGACCGACGACGCGGTGCTCGCCGTCCGGCGAAGTCTCCGCGCGGAGCGTCACGGCGGTGACTGCGTCCCGTAGACCGGGGTCTACAAAGACTAAAACAGTGCCGTTGGGCGGTTCTGGTCGCTCGTCTCTTTGCTCAACAATCGCGCCATCATCGACTTCGCGCGCGTCCGCGCGAGGACGGCGAAAACTGGCGATGACCGCGCCCGGTCCCACGACGAGTCTCGGCGTCGGCGTCCCCGGCGGCTCGTCAACGTTCTCGGCGAGCGGTGGACGCAACGCGCCGGCCGGCGGACGCAACAAGACGCGGGAGCACAACGTATTCGTCGTCCACGCGACGACATCATCCCGATATCGTCGTTTTGCAGCCAAATCCTCTCGCTCTGGCCACGGCCGCGCTTCGTGGTGGAGTGTCCCGGCGTTGGCCGCGTGAAACCGGGCGACGGCGCCGACGAGTTCCCGCTCGCGCTGCCCGCTGCCGCGCACCTTGAAACAATCCGCGTTCGCGACGGCCCAAAGCGCGCGCGCGCCGTACAAGACGTGTATCGGCGCGCGCTTCGGGCGCGGTAGCGATTCGCAACGCAACGCCCTTGGCGTCCAAGGTC